>Ga0315307_1000071_pt1 | contig 40432 bp, 40 predicted proteins | sample TDP2_MG_FD_203079 | JGI IMG/M metagenome (GOLD analysis project Ga0315307, IMG submission 203079) | Freshwater sediment microbial communities from Lake Towuti, South Sulawesi, Indonesia - TDP2 | ecosystem: Environmental > Aquatic > Freshwater > Lake > Sediment | place: Indonesia: South Sulawesi...
TAAAGCTACATATGAATAAATGTCTTAATAAAAAACGTGCGCATCAGGCATGGTTCGCGCGCGCTAACCCAGCCTAGTAGATGTGATTAACTCATTGATGTACTGGCTGTCTTTTTAGAAAAATCAATAATTAAAATTAGGCACGCGCTCGTTCTTAGTAGTATGGTTAACAGCTAATGTCAACGCGCACGCTAGTTGAAGCATCGCTAAAATATTAGGGCACGTGCATCATTTTCTTCTAGCGAGTTCGTAGCGATATTATTTGTGGATTTCTTAGACGTATTCTTCAATCGTTATCATGGTTGGAACTGTCAATTTCAGTGGGTTACTTCTCCAGCATTTATATCCGTAGCCTCGATCTGAGTCTAGGTTCCAGTCAGCGTACACAGTTCCCTCCAGCGCTGGTGTGCTCGCATTCGAAATCAACCAAGTAGCAAATTCTATTGCGTTTCCGATGGCAACCTTTCGGCCTTGGACGCTCCGAGTTTCTGTTGGTGCTCCGGCTTGAGCGTATTCCTGCGCAGCGGCCCAGTTGAAGATGTCTTCGGCGATGAACTTGTTTGGAGTGATAGTTGGATCATTTGGGTACCATGCCGGGGCTGTTCCTGGCGTTTCGACGGTGTTGATGGGGCATTGTAGGTTGTTGACTGTGCACGAATGCACGTTGGGGTAGCGCTTGAAGGCAGCTATTAGGCATTGGTATGGTGTGGTCATGTTTCTCCCGTGGCTTGTTTGGAGTTCATCAGGCTCTGGGTACACTAGTCCAGCCAACACTAAAGTTGAACGCACCGAGCGATAGAGGTTGTACAAGGTCAGCTGAATACCGTAAAGAATGGCCATGGCAACTGTTATCGGTAAGCTGAGCAGAGCGGCTGAAATGAAATCTATGAGGCGGAGTATGGTTTCGAAGGTCCATACAATCATGTCGCCTAACCAACCGAGCCACTCGCCTATTTCCTCCACAAAGTTTTCGTAGCATTCACGTGAGCTTTCTGTTATTCCAAAGGAAAGAATGTCCACCAAGCTGCAGACTCCGCCGCTGCTCGGTGGGGATGGCGGTGACTCGAATCTTTCTAGAGCTTCGCTCAAAACATCTAGGACGCCGCTGAAAGGTTCTTCCGGAGGCTTCACCGCGAGGCCGCCCAGAGTTTCAGTTACAAATTGGAAGACCTCGTAGGTAGTTTTAATGTCTTCAACCGTTAAGAAACCGTCTGGTTTGTTTATTCGAGTCGGATGTGGCTTACCTCTGTACGTCTCCATGAACGTGTTGTATATAAGTTCAGGTAGCCCTGTTGGAAGACTGCCGGGGAGGTTCATCTTTCCGTGAAGACCTTCGTTGATGCTCACGCCGAATTTCTCGTAAAACTTCCAAGCGTCAATGAAGTTTTCACATGTTGCATGGCGCTGGGGGTGCATGCGGTAGGGTCCGCCAACGATTTGATTCACGTATCCGTGGCCGACCACGTCGGTGGCTATGTGGGTTGCGTATCCATATGCGTATGCTTTCTGAACTTCGGTCCCGGCGTTCTGAATCAAATTCTTTAGGAAGAGGCCTGTATTTCTATAATGAAGCATGTCGAACCAGTACCATTGTGATTCGCTGTCTCCATTTTGTAGAGGCGGCACGAACATGTCAAAGAGAGCGTGAGTTAGACTTGGCAGGTCAAATGGCTGTGTTAGAAAGTCGTATCCTTCAATTACGCCTGCAAAGAGCCCCGTTGTCAAGGCGGATTTGAGAAGATTTGAGGTTTCCTTTATTTCGGCGAGAAGTCTTTTGATAAGGTCCAAAGTGGCTGGAGCCAGTGTTTCCAGAACGTCCTCGACGGGTTCACCCATGGCACTTATGGCTTCTTTGACGGCTCCAATTGTATTGTTATAAAGATCTATTGCCCATCTGAAGTTTTCATAGAACTTGTATGGTATGCGAACGATGTCGTAGTCTGGAGACCAAAAGAACAGGTCGGGCCCTATGCAGCCCAGTACAGCGGCTTGCCTGTTCCTAAACATGATGTCTCCCATATTTCTTAAACTTGGACTGGTGCTTGTCCGGAGCTTGTTGATTGTTTCATCTAGTACAATCATGTGAACAGCATACTTTGGCATTTAGTACACGCTCCCATGTGGGCTGAATATGTAAATGTGTCTGTTACGTTCAGTTCCAGACCTAAATACAGTTTTGAGCTGGGCGTCGCTGTCCATGCTGAACCCTTTGGGATCAAGTAAGGGGTCATGGATCACAACTACGTCAACAATTCCTACATCGAACAGGGCGGGTAATGTTGCGCTAGTGAAGTAAAACTCTAACCTGCCTGCTGGAGGCATGGTTACGCCAGACCACCTTTTCAAGAGTGCACAGTCTTTCAATCTGGCTTGCAGATGATCGGCCGGGGCACCTGGATCAGGGGCAATATAAAGCTCTATGCTCGTAGAGTATGAAGGGGCATCGCCATAGTTCACGGCAACAATATCCGCTTCGGTGTACATAGCTTGTCCACCTGCTTGTAAGTAAGGATAAAGTGTTACCTCCCAATTTCTCTCCAGCGACAGTGGTTTATCTCCTGGCCAAACTAGTGTCGGCGCTGGCGTGGGAGTGAGTGTTGGTTTAGGAGTTGGTGATGGAGAAGGTGATGGAGAAGGTGATGGAGAAGGTGATGGAGAAGGCTTTGGAGTTTGTGTTGGACTGGGCTTTGGGGTTGGAGTTGGACTTGGGGGTGTGGATGTAGGTGTTGGTTTTGGTGTGGGAGTCGGCTTCGGTTCAGTGGAAGGGAGACCTTGCATTCCGAGGTACAAACCCACTAGGGCTGCACCTGCGACAGCTGCTCCTGCCAAATACTTTCTGCGTGAGACTTTGCGAGGGAGTTTAGGGGTTGATTCAGGGGTTTGTCTGAACAATTGTACACCGCAACCATTGCAGAGTTGGACACTTGCAAAAAGTGCTTTACCACAAATCGGGCATCGCTTCATATTCAATTCCACAACATGATTCTAGTTTAAACAAGTGAAGAGATGTTTGCCGCTAGTTTTCATATAAATTTTATTAACCCAAAATCAATAAAAATCAAATTATTTTTGGGCAAATAATTGGCAGGGTAGTCACTGTGCAAGCGAAGACTTATTTCATTTTATTCAATTTGACCCAAGACGAGAAATCTATATTCTCGAACAATCGTTTTCTGCGTAATATCACATCTGCTGGGTCATAGTTTCTGATGAACGCAATTTCTTCAACTGTTGGTGGTTCAACTGTTTCTATCTCTGGCGCCATCTTGATGCTCCAGCCTACCTCGCTTTTCACGTCATCCACGGCGACGTTAGGGTAAACAGCGCTTAGGTACATCTCCTTGGTATCCTTGTCAAATTTGAAGACGGCTTTGTCTGTTATTACACTCAATGGGCCTCCGCCTTTGAGCCCTGCCTTTTCGCGGGCTTTTGGGCCGTTAATGTAGCCTGGAGACGTTATGTAGTCAACATTTTGTACAAAGCGACGTTTCTCTAACCTGCCCATAATTACTGTTCTCCGCGCAGAAGAAACCATGTCATTTGCTCCGCCGCTGCCGTTGAGGCGAACTGCTGGATTCTGATAGGTGCGATTTTGAAAGATTGCTGTAGAGTTTACGTTACCGTATTTGTCAACTTGGGCGCAGCCAATTATTGCCAAATCGCAGTAGCCACGCTGTAGGTCGCTGAAGATTCTCCATAGGCTCGTTACGTATGGCGCTTTGAATCCTAGCGCGCTGTCGCCAACGTCTGTGCAGGCGTGTGGTGGGCGGCTGCCAACGTAGCCTCCTTCAAAGATCAAGGCTACATTAGGCGCGTGGGTGTGAATTGCTAGGAAGCCAGCGATCATGGGGATTCCTATGCCTATGAAGACCCGTTCGCCGTTTTGGATCTCTTTTGCTGCAACAACTGCCATGAGTTCCGCGTTGCTGTAGTCCTTTGCATGTTCTTTTGTTTGCATGTGCAAGCCTCCTAAACTGGGATTTTGTTAAGGTTTTGCTCGATTTTCTTCAGCGTCAACAATCTTTTTTGCCCTACTTTTTGGCAATAGTCAGCGTGGTCTTCGCAGTTCAGGACCCAATTTTTGAGCCATTTTTGGAAGCTTTCGTAAGTTTCGTTGCTTTTGGCGTAGTCTCTCTGGAATATTACATCGTGATAATAGTAGCCATAGCAAGACCATGGGTGGCTGCCATAAGACGTTTCAACGACGGCGTCTACGCAGTAAAAAGGTATAGCTGTCATATTTGGAGTTCGTGCAATTACACTTTCGGAAACGGTTTCTTCACAGGTTATTATTGTGTGTTTAGCGGCTCTTGCTTTGTTTTCGTCGTTGCCTAGGTGCCCCCAGATTTGCGCGTTTCCTCGTTTGTCGGCGCGTTGCACGTGGATTATTGCTACGTCAGGCTTGGCTGCTGGGACAAGGGCAACGGGTTCGTCCTCGTAGGGGTCTTCTACTATTTTTATTTTCTTGTTGTACTTTGGGATGTCTGAGCCCAAGAGTGATTTTGTTGGGAGAAACGACAAGCTCATAGCTCCAGCTAGAAACCTTAGGGCAACTGCGTAGTTAGAGTAGTCTTCCACTTCAATAGTACAGGGCACTCCTTTCTCCACAGCTCTGCGGAAGTTTTCTGCCATGGCGAACAATGATACGCCGTGCCAGGCGATTTCCACTTTTTTGATGCAGCCGGCGCCAATTAGCATATCCAGTTGATCGGTTGGGCTGTCATCGATTACTGTGATACTCCTTTTTTTCTGGCGAATTATCTCATGTGCTGCGGCTTGGGAGTTTCGTCCACAGAAACCACCGAGGGTTAATGAGCAGTTGTCGTCGACAAACTTTTGTATCGACTCTTTTAAGGTCATAATCTTGTCTTCTCTTTCCTTGTAATCCATCCAGTTCTACACCTCTTAACTGGCCTTGTTCGTTTCAAAAGGAATTGAAAAGAGGTTAAATATTTTTCCAAAATACAAAGCACAGCGAGTCAAGCTTAGAAGGAGTGCGTGAATGAGGCCAAGGTATAAGAATTTGAAGAGTTATGAGACTTTGACGGAGGTTACGACCATTAAAGACGTAGTTGATTATTTGAGGAATTTCGTTCAAATGCCCAGTTTTTCTGGTAAAGAGAGGGAACTGGCCCTGTCAATCAGGGATATTTTGGGCGAGTTTGGTTTAGACAGGGTTCACATTGACGAGCTTGGAGATGTTATCGGTTTCGTTGAGGGAAAGGCGCCCCGTCCATTGGTCCTTCTTGAAGGTCACATGGATCACGTTTCGCCTGGAAACCTCGCGAAGTGGAAACATAAACCTTACGCAGCTGAGGTTGTCGATGGAAAGATCTTTGGAAGGGGCACTGTTGACATGAAGGCGGCTCTTGCAGCCATGGCATTTGCGGCAAAAGAAATCGCATGTAAAGAGCACCAAGGGACGCTGGCGCTTTGTTTTGTTGTTCATGAAGAAACTGTGGAAGGAACCGCTATAGGCCATATCATCGAGAAGGAGTTGAAGGAAATGCCTGATTTGGTTGTGCTTGGAGAGGCTACGAACCTAGATTTAGGCATAGGCCATAGGGGAAGGGCCGTGATAAACGTTGAGCTAAGTGGGAAAACTGCCCATGCGAGCATGCCTGAGCTTGGCTTGAATGCTCTTCATACAGCTTCAAGGCTGATTACTGATGTTGTAGAGGAACTGGGTCCTAGGCTTCCTTTTCATGATGAACTTGGAAAGGCGACTATTACCACGATAAGTTTGGATGCTTCGCCGAAGGGTATTCCGCAGCTGCCTGATAAGGCTAGAATCCTTTTTGATCGACGCATTGTTCTAGGTGAAACTGAAAGCGATGTTCTTAAGCCTATGAAGGAAAAGATTGATGCGCTTGTAGCTGGAGGCAAAGTCTTGGATGGAACCGCTTGCATTCTTGAGGAGGACTTGAACTGTTGGACTGGAAGGAAATTGAGGGTGAAGAATTTCTTTCCCTCGTGGCTTATCCAAGAAACAGATATTGTTCAAAGGGCGCTCAAGTCTCTTCGGAACAGGGGATTAACTGCTAAAACTCACGTTTGGCGGTTTAGCACGGATGGCATTTACACGTATGGCTTGAGAAGAATTCCGACTGTTGGGTTAGGGCCTGGAGAAGAAGCTTTGGCTCATCAGCCAAATGAGTATGTTCGCGTAAAAGATGTGAAAAAAGCGGTGCAAGCTTATGTTGCTCTAGCGGAAAGCTTCATTTCATAATTTTAGTTTTATCCGATTATTTCCCATCTTGACTGATATTTGTCCAGTTCTTTTGTGGTGTACTCGCCCATCGGATGCTCGCGTATAGGTATTTCTAGTCTCTTTTCTTCTTCACAGAGTTCTGTTGAAAAGTATCTTTGGCCGGAGTCGTTTATCATTGTCACAATTGTCTTCAGTTCTGGATGTTTTTTGGCGAGTTTTATTGCAGCTGCTACGTTGCATCCTGAGGATATTCCGCAGAAAATTCCCTCTTCCAGCGCGAGCTGTCTTGCCATTTCTATTGCTTCTTCCGAAGTTGTTGTGATAACGCCTGTTAGCAGGCTCAAGTCTAGATTTCTAGGTACGAAGCCATCGCCTATTCCTTCAATTCTGTGTGACCCCCAGCGCCTCTTGGACAACAGCGGCGCTTCAAACGGTTCCACGGCGTACAGTGTAATATCTGGCTTCTTCTCTCTGAGGAACTTCCCTACTCCTGTTAAGGTCCCTCCAGTGCCTTGAGACGCCAAGAAGCAGTCGATTTTGCCGCCAGCTTGTTCCCAGATCTCCGGGGCTGTCGTCTTGTAATGTGCCATGGCATTATCGGGGTTTGAAAATTGGTCTGGCCACCAGTATTTACCAGGGTTCTCCTTTATGATCGTGTTTATAGTTTTAATTGAAATGTCCACGTCGCTTTCCCCGCCTTTCGTGAATATTACGTTACCGCCGTATGCGCGGATCAATTTCACTCTCTCGTGGCTCATTCCTTCCGGCATGACAATCGTGACTTTGTAGCCTAGACTGTGACCTACGAATGCGCAGGCGATTCCCGCGTTTCCAGTAGAAGCTTCAATGATTTCCATGCTGGGTTTCAATTCGCCGTGCTCAATGGCTTTTGTTATCATTTCGTGGTAGATTCTGTCTTTCAGGCTGCCCGTAGGGTTGAAGAGTTCCAGTTTTGCGAGGATTGTTGCCGTGGAGCCGTATTTCTTCTGTATGTTTGCTAATTTGCTCATTGGTGTTCTCCCTATAAAGTGGAAAATGTTTTCAGAAGCTTCGCTGTCAGAGTTCCATTTAATTTTGTTTTTGTTGTTTCTCTTCATAATTCTCCTTCTCAGTAAAATTCAGCTGATGTTATCTTGTTTTTACATTGAAGTATTTAAGGGACGCTGTTTGAGAGCGCGCAGATATTGTTGGGTGAAGAAAAATTCCAAGAAGGGAACTGGAAGTAGTAAGGCGCGCGCTGCAAAATTATCGCGCTATGTGTTTGGGTAGGTCGATTGCGCTGGCCGTAAAAGCAGAACGCGCGCGCGAGAGAGAGAGAGTATTGCTATGAGTTTTATGGTCAAAGATCAACTTACGCAGGATCAGCCGACATTTTCGAAAACCTATCCAGAATAGAAACAAACAAACCTGCAAATTTAAAAAGCCGCGGCAACATCTGCTCGCGCACTCAAACTGCTAAATAGTTAAGCCTACTCAACACATTTTTTGAAAAAAGCGAAAAAGCAACACTTAACCTAAGAAAATTTAGAGATAAAGGCATGAAGGTTTAAATATGACTTATGTCATAAATTCTCTCTCCGATCGGGCGCCAGTCAGATGCATTTATTTTCTCTCCCTTCTCCCCTCTCTTCCCCCTAAAAGCGCAATGAAGACTCGCGCCTACCCAAACAACATTTAAAGATTACAAGATACGCGCACTCTTTTTTAAAAAAAAGAATATCTAGCTTCCTTCTATTCCCTCACTGTTTCAGAATAGACTTGAGTCGTGACTATTGCCGAAAGCCCTTTATGTTTTCACGCTGGCGCGCGCACCATCTATTGGCTTATTCCCATTTCTTCTGCCATAATGCTAAGTTCGTTGTAATCAACGAGTATGACATCCAAAACTGATTGAGGTATGTAGACGGTTTCACTATCCACTCGATACTCATTCATCCATTCAGGATCTGCTCCAAAAAAGGGGCCAGAAACCGAATCCAGCACAACCCAACTCTTTCCGCACTCTGGATAAACTTGAAGTTGAATCAAAGTGCCATCGTATTCAAAATTGTTTTTCCTCACCGTGCAGAAAACATGACATGAGCCATCGAAACCATATTTTGTTAGATTCTTATCACTTATCATGCATAAGGCGGTTTCGTATCCACAATATTCCAAAAGGAAGGAAAGCGCCATTGCTTGATCCTCAGAGTCACCACACCGATGTGTTAGAGTCTCGATAGGAAAACGACTAAATTCGTTTGTATCACTCAGATTGGAAACGAAATAATTTTCCCATCTATAGATTTGCTCGATTCTACTCATGTTCGAATAAAGCATGTTCACATAATCCAAGAAGTCAGCTGCAAAGCGTTTCGTTAGATTTTCACATTCTAATCCGACAGTTTCGTTGAAATCAATGCAATAGTGACCATAACTATAGTTTCCCAGGTCGTGAAGCACTTGAGAAACACAAAACAAAAGCTGACCCCGTTCTCCCTTGTTAACGAACTTTGCACTTTCGTAGATCCTTATCTTCTCATAATGTTCATCCAAACCTTTAGGCATCAATAAGGTCATGTTAAATATCATCTCATCACGCATCCTACTGTACCCTTTATCCAGAGTAGAATATGACTCGTACAGTTCTCCGTAATAGTTGTTTAGTGCGTTGTATTCCCACGCCAAATAAATTGAAGCGCCGAGTAAACCGATCAAGATAATCACGGTTAACCCCTTCCTCATAACTTTAATGCTCTCTCTCTCTATGTGCCCGCCTATGAGTATGGTATACAAAACTATCGCTGACGCTAGGAAGCTAAATGCTGTTCCTAAAATAATCCCAAAAACAAACGTCTCCAAACCCAAATAAGCCATAAAATGTTGACTTAAATTCCATCCGACAATTGCTGCAAATACCAGTGATAGTGCAATGCCTCCCCCTCTTGGGTCAGAATGAAGCTTTGCGTATAACATCATAGTTAATGAAGATATAATCTTAGCCGCCAAAAATAATGTAGGCCCTGCAGTCACGACAATAGGATTAACCTCAAAGTTCCAGAAAGCAACCGTTGACGCAGCATCAAGCATGTTCAGCATTGTGGCCACTGCACATGGGAAACTCTTTGCACCACTTATGATCCATCCTCCCCAAAACATGGCCACTCCGCTTGCAATGAGGATGACACCATCCAAGCGGCCTACAACGAAGATGCCGAACCCGGAGGCCGTAAAGATCAAACCAATCACTATGAGAAAAACTGCAGCGCCAAACGTCAAATAATTGACTAAACTCATTGAGCTCTTTACCTCGAAATACTCAACAATTGAGTCACTTAAAACTTTAATTGATGCGCGCGCGATATGCCAAATAGCGCGCGCCTAACTAAACTTTATCGCTTTTGGTTAGATCTCGAAGCCTGTTAACCCCATCTATTTGCTTTATGAAGGCTGCAACACTCTTCGGAACCAGCTTCTCCCAAGTATCATCGTTAACCATCTTCTCTCTGATCAAAGTAGACGAATAAAGCTCCCTTTCAAAAAATTTGATACCCTTTACCTTGTATCCGGCCTCCATAAAAAGCCGCCGAGTTAAAGGCTCATTAGAATAAACAACGTCAAAACGCGGAGTATAGCCCTCCAAAGCAGAAACCCACATCATATGCAAATGCACATCCGGCACAGGAACAACCCAAATCCGAGAATCATCCACACCGGCTTCCAGCAAAGCCCTACGAACCATAACCAAACGTTCGCCAGCAGTAAAAGGATTACTAAGATTGTGACTGTACTGTGCACTGCCAATAACAATCACAAGCTCCTCAACCTCGCTCAAAACATCCTTTATAGCGTCAAGATGACCCAAATGGAAAGGCTGAAAACGCCCAACATAAAGACCGCGCCTAGCCATAATCCATCCCGCCTTCACGTAGTAAACAACTCACTTTTATCATTTACGATTACAAAAGATGACTAGACCCACTCTCCAACATTACCCTTTTCCCAGTTTTTTCAAAACAAACTCCACAGGAAAAACCCGCAATTTTTTGCCGCCATCCACAGAAATTTCCCGCTCAGCAGTGTACCCACGCTTTTCGCGAATTAAAAACGCAAGCTTCATACCCAAACCACCACCATAACCGCCCAAGGTAAGATCTGAACTGACAACCCTATGGCAAGGAACAATTGGCGCAAATGGATGCGTAGCCATAACGCGTCCGACAGCCCGCGGACTGCCTCCGGCAGCCCTTGCAACAGAACCATAAGATGCCACGTAACCCACAGGAATCAAAGAGGTAATCATGATTACACGTCTCATGTACTCAGACAAGTGGTCAGTTGCCAAAGGAAAACGTTCAGAAACATCTTTTCCATCATAAATATCTTTTAATAGAGTAAGCATATTTTCAGCAAAGGCTGAAGTTTTCGCATAATTCTGAAAAGGAACGTTAAAAGGAATATTGTCTAATAAATCCCGCAAAATCCGCTCTTCAGTGGAACCAAACGAAGTAGCAAAGATGCTTTTCTCGTTGCAAGCAACCCCAAACCAAGCGCCATGGAAATTTCTGGCATAAACTCCTATCATTTCACATCACATGCTAAGTCATATTGAGCCACAAGTAAATGAGCTTATCCATCAAAACAACAGAATTAAACTTAATAGGTTGGCTTGTGTATATCAACCAGAAAGGTGAAAACGTATGGAAGGACAAGGCCCACATGGACAACAAGGCGGATATCTCTGGGTTCCAGGCGCAACAACCATCGGAGTAGTGTGTCAAGACGGAGTCATATTGGCCTCTGAAAAGCGCGTTTCCTACGGCTACCTCGTCGTAAGCAAAGGAGGCAAAAAAGTTTTCAAAATAACAGACCGCATAGGCGCGGCATGCGCAGGACTCGTCTCAGACATGCAAATCCTCATAAGGGAAGTGGAAGCTTACTCAAACCTCTTCAACTTGGACGTGGGTAGGAAAATATCCGTAAGGTCAGCAGCCAAACTCATGTCAAACTTGCTTTTCAATCGTCGACTGGCACCGCTAATAACACAGACCATCGTCGGTGGAGTAGACGAAGAAGGCTCAGCAATCTACGTCCTAGACGTACTAGGCTCAGTAATCCCAGACAAATACGCAGTAGTCGGCTCCGGAACAGAAATCGCAGTAGGCGTTCTAGAAGAAGGATACAAAGAAGAAATGGCAACAGAAGAGGCGAAAGACCTGGTGACAAGGGCAATAAAATCCGCCATAAGCAGAGACACAATGAGCGGCGACGGCATAGACTTCCTAATCATAACCAAAAACGGAACAACCGAAGAATCCATAAAATTCTAAACCCAAAAAATTTTTACAACCATAAATCAAACAGTTGGCTATACCTAACGGTTATCCTCACCCAAGGGAGAGCGCATAAAAGGTGCCATTTCAACTAAACCCAGAGGAAGCAAAATTCCTCATCCAACTTGCAAGAAAAGCCGTAGAAGAATACCTGAAAACTGGAAAATGCATAGGAGTGCCAGAAAACACATCGGAAAAACTTCTGCAGAACAGCGGAGTCTTCGTCACCATAAATAGCACAAAAAACGGAGAAAAAGAATTGCGAGGGTGCATAGGTTATCCATACCCAACGAATCCCCTCATAGAGGCAGTCATCGACTCGGCCATAAACTCAGCAACTCAAGACCCAAGATTTTATCCGCTTTCTCTAAGCGAACTCAACGAGGTGGTTTTTGAAATAAGCGTACTTACTCCACCCCAAATTATAGAAGTAAAAAACCCAACAGAATATCCGTCAAAAATAAAAGTTGGAGAAGATGGATTAATCGTTGAAAAAGGCATCTTTAAGGGTCTCCTTCTTCCTCAAGTGCCGGTAGAATGGATGTGGGACGAGGAAGAATTTCTTTGCCAATGTTGCACAAAAGCAGGGTTATCAATGGACGGCTGGCTAATAAAAGGCACAAAAATCTACAAGTTCCAGTGTATTATTGTGCGTGAAATCTCTCCCAGGGGCGAAGTAGAAATGGTTGACGCACTAGGCAAACCTATTGCCACTTGAGCCAGTTTTATCGCATCTCTTAGAGTCTTTTCTAGAACTCGCGTGTATTACGTATTTGGCGTGCGCACTTGATCAGTCAGCGAAAATCCTGCGACGAGCGCACCAAATTTTAATATTCATGGAACGTCAAGATTATCACATGCGCAATAAATTAATCATTGATGCCCTTTTTTGGTTTGTCCAATAACTTTTCTTCTTATCGACTTGCTATATACCAAGGACACAATCTGGGCCACGTTAACCCTTATAGCTATTTTTTCTTTCTTATTGGGTGGGTACTTAAGAAAGCGACGCAACTTGTAATCGCCTTTCAGCTTAATGATTAGGCCTGCTTTTCAGCGCGCGCTAGCCTGTAGAGTATTTATGGTTTGAAGAGCAAAAATAATAAAGTACACGCACCTTTCTGTGTGTTATGAAACTTCTTTTTAACGTGGGCGAACTTGGGTTGGGTCACGTGGCACGAGCCATATTACTAGGAAAGAAAATGAAGAAAAAAGGACATGAGTTATTCTTTTTCTCTGGAGGAAGAGTATACGAGTTATTGAAAAAAGAGTTTGATCATGTTAATTTCTGTACGCCCGTGGGTTGGTATGAAAATGCGCACGGCGTGATTACTTCCGCGTCGCTTTTGAATATTTTAATCCCTCTTCCGCGCTACGACCGAGAAAAAAACAAGCTTGAAATCAAGAGCTCAAGCGCTGAAGAAACGGTTCATCGATACTATGACCTCCGACAGCATATCCGAAAAATAAAACCTGACCTGATTATCTCCGATGGCGACATACATGCCCTCCGGCTTGCACATAGATGGAGAATCCCAGCTGTTTATGTAACCAACATCATCCGACCCAGTTATGGCTTCTCTCCAGCTCTTATGCCAGGTGAAAGATTTACGGAACGCTATGTTAGAAAATGTGCGAAGATAATTGTGCCCGATAACCCACGCCCCCATACCCTCTGCGAATACAATTTAGGCGACTTGAACCACATGCATATTACAGACAAAGTTGAATTTGTAGGCAGCTTCCTGAACCTGACACCCGAGAGGGGATCGGAGGAGCACATTTTCGCTCCAATAAGTGGACCTTATGGAACAAGAGCTAAACTAATGCAGACGATAATCCCAGTCTTAAGATCACTTGAAATTAAGAGCATTGTAAGCCTTGGAGAACCAAGCAAAAAAACCACGAAAAAACTTCGAAACTGTGAGATACATACATGGCTCTCGCAGGAAGAACGCCACGAGTACATGAAAAATGCCAAATTAATAGTGTTTAGTGGTGGACACGCAACGTGCTTCGAAACTATAAAATACATTAAACCTAGCGTCTGCATCCCAACGCAGGCTGAACAGATGGGAAATGCAAAGAAAATGCAACAGCTGAAATGTTCAGTAGTTGTGAAAAACAAAGAACAACTAAAACTGGCTATTCAAGAAATAGAAAATGAGAAACATTTTTACAGAGCCAATTTAGAAATGTTGAGCCAACGTTCAAATAGATTTAGTGGCATAGACCAAGCTGTCAACATCATCGAAGATCTTTCAGTTGATTAAGTGGATGAAAACTTGTTCTAAATCAGAGTTTATTGTCACAACACGTTCACTTTGTTTCTAACGTGAGAAGTTGGAACATGGAAGAAGGATGAAACGAAGAAAGCTTATCAAGAGTTGTCACCAGATCTTGGAAAATGAAACGTCCAAAATGCTGGAGAGGGCAAGTAAGAGAACCCTAAGACATGATGGCTGGGAAAATGTTGCCGAAGCATTAATAGAATAGCAGAAAGTAATACTTTAATCCGAATAAAAAGAGAGTTAAAGCGATGTTCATACCGCGCAAAATTTTAGAAGAAAAACTCGGACAAATGCTTGCTGAAGATTTGGGACAAGGAGACGTAACCACTGCATTAATTGTTCCCTCGGAAAGCACAGCCGAAGCAGAAGTAATAGCCAAACAGTCTGGAATCGCCGCTGGAATCGAAGAAACAAAAATCCTACTTGAAAGCCTAGGACTGAAAGCGGAAACCATGGTCAAAGATGGAGAAGAAATAGAAATGAGACAAAAAATGATAAAAATTTCCGGAAACACCCAAACAATTCTATCAGTCGAAAGAACAATGCTAAACCTTCTCTCACGCATGAGCGGAATAGCAACAACCACAAGGTGGTTAACAGAAAAACTCAAAAAGGCCCACCTTGAAACGAAAATTGCAGGAACCCGCAAAACAGCTCCGGGACTCCTCTATTTTGACAAGAAAGCACTTCTCATAGGCGGGGGCGATACCCATAGATTTCACTTAGACGACATGATTTTAATAAAGGACAACCACATCGCAGTTGCAGGAAGCATCGAAAAAGCCTTAGAGCAAGTCAAAGAAAATGCTTCATTCAGCAAAAAAATTGAAGTGGAAGTTTCAAGAGTCGCAGACATTTTAAAAGCCGCAGAAGCAGGAGCAGACATAGTTATGCTGGACAACTTCTCCCCAATACAGATTGAAGAAGCAATAAAGCTACTAGAGAAAACAGGATTTTTCGGGAAAATCCTACTGGAAGCAAGCGGAGGAATAACTATCGAAAATGTTCTAGAATTTGCCTCAAAGGGAGTTGACATAGTAAGCTTAGGCGAAATAACACACAGCGCTAGAGCACTAGATATAAGCCTAGAAATAACAAAAATAAGCAAAGAATCGCGTTGAGACAAATATCGCTACGTCGAAATGAAGTTAGCACCTTTCTCCAAATACGCGCGCGCCTCATTAAAATTTTGGAGCTATTTTTAAAGCTCGAAAGCCTCTGGCACATGGATTTAACATCTCAATGATACTCACTTTCTTCAAAATTTCTTTAGAATCTTCCGCGTAGCCTCTAACATCGTGCTCAGCAGCCATGAGAGAATAAAGGTAAACGCTTTTCCCAGCTAATCTAGGCTGACATTTGGACGGTAAACCCAACATAACCAGTTCACCTTCCTTGACCGCTTTTTCGCAAGCATACAATATTGCGTGTGCCCCAGCTGTTAACTCCGCAATTCTCACAGGAATGCTTTCTTTGCCTATGGCTAACACTGTCAATCCGTGCTTACGTCTGATCTCGCCTGCAATTTTCCTTAACTTGGGTAAAACTTTCAGGAGATGTTGTTTCGCTTTTTGGGAAAGCCTTATGCTTGAAAACTGAACAGGAGATAACTCTTCAACTGAAATAGATCCCAAAGACAAGTCAAGATGTACAACATCTGCCTTAACTGTTTCAAGCAAATCCATACAGAGCTTAGCCTCATGTACTATCACTTCGTACCCGCTCTCTACATTCGCAAAGATAGGTTCAGCCAAACACGCACACGATTCTCTATAAGGAGAAAATACCAAAACAGATGCACATGCAATGATAGAGGATGGTTCAAATCTTTCATCTAATAAGGCTGCTGAAGAATCCGCTGAAATAATCTTCAAATGGTTCCACCTTTCTCTAATATCAAGAGTGCATCAGAATTTAGCTTTGCTGTTTTTAGCAAGCTGATTATCTCATGCCAATTCCTAGAATGAACAGTTCTGAGCTTTTACCTCGACTTGCCTTCGGCTTTATGAGCTTGACAGCTTCAAAATTTTTCTTAACTGTCTCAATGAATCCAGTGAGCATGTCACCTTCAAATACTTTCACAAAAAAATTGCCACGAGGTCTAAGGATTTCAAAGGCTACCTTCAATGCATTGTAAGCCAAATCTATTTGCCGAGCGTGGTCAACTTCCCACAGTCCTGAAATGTTCGGTGAAGCATCTGAGATTACGACGTCAGCTTTTCTGGGAAGGAAAGCACGAATCTGCTCAAGCGTTTCAAGTTCGGTTATGTCGCCTACTAGTGCCCTGACATGTCTTTGGAGAAAAGGCTCTATCGGCTTTAGGTCGACTCCGAGAACGAAACCCTTGTTTCCAACAGTCTTTCCTGCAGCTCGCATCCAACCGCCTGGCGCCGCGCCAAGATCAACGACGACATCTCCCCTTTTTATAAAATGATACTTCTCCACAGCTTGAAGTAGTTTGTACGCTGCTCTAGAACGATAGTGCTCTTCTTTAGCCTTCCTATAATAATAATCTCTTTTTCTATCTTGAATCCAAGCCTTGGGCAAGGCTGTTGTCACCTGACACGGGGGTGTCATCTTTAGCTAGGGAGAGAAGCCAATCCGTAAGCCTCTCACAGTTTTTGGGCGAGATTGCAGTTGTAGGGTCACACCTGGCGCTGTCTTGACACATGAGACAGGGGCAATCAGCTATTGACTCTATAGACGCAGGGAGTCTTTTGGGGAAAAGCCTATAAGTCCATCTTCCGCCCCGAAGCTCCCTCTCCCTACGAATCAGACCTTTTTCTTCGAGTTTTATTGCTATTCTGGAGCCTTCCCTGCTGCTTCCTCCTAGGTTGCGCCATAGTTCCGACTGAAGGACGCCTTCATAGCCCGTGTTCACTACAAATTGGAGCGCTTTTTGTTCTAAGTCATTACGTTTTGGCATTTTCACCAGTTCCAAGTTCCCATTTAAATATATGTGCTATTTTAGATAAAAAGGTGTACGTTAAAGTCTTAAAAAACTTTGAAGGATTAGAGGAATGAGAAAGAAAAGATCGAAAGATTTATACTGCTTAGGAATAGAATCGACAGCAGACGATTTTGGCGTTGGAATATCAACTTTTAAAGGGGAAATACTAGCCAACACAGTAAGCGCTTACGTGCCAGAAGAAGGCGGAATCCATCCGCGAGAGGCAGCTAGACACCACGCAGAAGTTGCTGACAACGTTTTGGAGGAGGCCTTCAAGAAATCAGGAATAAAACCCCAAGAATTGTCAGCCATAGCATTCTCTCAAGGTCCTGGCTTAGGGCCTTGTCTCCGTACAGGCGCAACAGTCGCCCGAGTCTTAGCCTCCTATCTTGATATTCCCCTTGTGGGAGTAAACCATTGTATTGCACACATTGAAATAGGAAAACTTGAAACTGGAGCTAAAGATCCGATAACTTTGTATGTTTCTGGCGGCAACACGATGGTCGCAGCCTATGAGGTAGAGCACTATAGAGTTTTTGGTGAAACATTGGACATTGCTCTTGGAAACTGTTTGGATGTTTTTGCAAGGGAGGCCGGACTACATCGGAAAAAAAGCGTGCCTTTTGGAGCGGCGGTAGAAAAACTGGCCGCAGCTGGGAAAAATTTGATTTCCCTGCCTTATACGGTGAAGGGCATGGACCTATCACTAAGTGGTTTGTTAACAGCCACAATAAACTTGCTTCACAAAGGAAAATTCTCGTTGGAAGATCTGTGCTACAGCCTTCAAGAAACCGCGTTTTCCATGGTTACAGAAGTCACAGAAAGGGCTTTAGCGCATACGGACAAAAAAGAAGTCTTACTGACTGGGGGAGTGGCAGCCAACAAACGGTTGCAGTTAATGATTAAAGTCATAGCGGAAGAACACGACGCTAAATTCGGCGTTGTCTCCCGAGAGTTTGCCATGGATAACGGCGCCATGATTGCATGGACTGGAATATTGGCTTATGCTCATGGTTCAGTCACACCTATTGATGATAGTTTCGTGAAATTGAGGTGGCGGCTGGAGAAGGTTGACGTCCCATGGGTAAAATAAATTCACCCAAATTGCTCAAGAAGGGGGCAGAGGCCAGCCTTTACCTCGCAAAATGGCATAACAGGAAAGTTGTTATGAAGAGGAGGTTACCCAAAAAATATCGCCCCCTGAAGCTGGATGAGGAAATTCGTCTTTATCGGACAATCCATGAGCCCCAATTAATGTCCGAGGCAAAAAAGGCTGAAGTGCCAACACCAACGATTTTCCTAGTTGATGTAAAGAATTCCACAATAATAATGGAGTTTGTAGAAGGAAAACAAATTAAGCAGCTATTTAGAAGTGCCTCAAAAACAGAAAGAGAAAATCTGTCTCTCAAAATTGGCCAATTGATAGGCAAACTTCATGAATACGGCATAATCCACGGTGATCTGACTACTTCGAACATGATTTTAGACGCTGAAGGAAAAATTTTCTTTGTTGATTTCGGACTTGGCGAGAAAACAAAGGAATTGGAAGCCAGAGGAGTTGATTTACACTTGATGAAAAGAGCTTTGCAAAGTACTCATTACCAATTCGCCGAAAAATGCTTCAGCGCTGTAATCAACGGCTATTCAGAAATCTTGGGAGTTAAAACCGCAAGAGAAGTTTTAGACAAAATAAGAGGAATAGAAAGAAGGGGACGCTATATTGCTGAGAGAAAGGGGGAACTATAAATTATTAAGATTGTTTTGTGCATAATTTTCCACACTTTAAACCAAAGAACAAGGAACGCGTGAGACATGCATTTTCAACTAAAGGGCAAAGTCATATTCTTCGCAACAAACAATGTTAACAAGTTTAACGAAGCCCGCCGGGTATTAGCCGAACATAAAATATCCGCAGGCATGTTAAGAATTAAAACCGTAGAAATTCAAAGTGATAGCCTAGAAGAAATTGCAGAAGCAAGCGTTGTAGAAGCTTTCAAAAAGTGTAAACTACCAGTAATAGTGGAAGACGCCGGACTATTCATAGACTCGTTAAATGGTTTTCCGGGACCCTACGCTGCCTATGTTTACAGAACTATAGGCAACCAAGGTTTGCTGCGTCTTATGAAAAACGTTGGAAACAGGAGGGCAAAGTTTCAATCTGTGGTTTCATACTATAATGCTTATTCAGAACTACCGTTATGTTTTAAAGGTGAAGTCACCGGAGAAATAACAACAGAAGAAAGAAAGGGAAACGGAAAAACCGGTTTTGGGTTTGATCCGGTCTTCAAACCTCTTGGTAGTAACAAGACGTTTGCGAAGATGGATGTTGCGGAGAAAAATGCATTTTCACATCGTTCAAAGGCTACGCGAAAGTTTGCGGAATGGTACAAGAAGCTTCAACAATAAGACCGAGGCTACTTCTAAAATCGGGATAGAAGATGAAAGTAATAGGCGCTGTCGGGCAGATTAGAAGCGATTGGAAGCGGTAAAGACACGATTGTTAATTGCACATCAACCAGATGTTCAACACCAATTTTTTCCATCGGAGACATTACTAGGGAAATAGCGAAACGTGAAGGATTACCTTCAACAAGAGAAAACCTCCAGCAAATCACTACGAGAAACTATGAGAAGTTTGGAAGAACGTATTTCATTGATGAAACGATAACACGGATAGAGCGTTCGAATAGGGAAAAAATGTTGATTACGGGAATTCGGGCGCCAACAGATGCTGCATCCTTGAAGAAGCATTTTCGTGACGATTTCATTCTAATATCCGTCGCCGCTAACAAACGAAAACGATTTCAAAGGTTAAAGGCAAGGGCGGAGCCTAGGGATCCAAAAACATGGAGCGAATTTCTAGAACAAGATCTGAATGAAGAGATAATCTTTCACATAAGTGAGTCATATAACCGTGCCGATCATAAGATAGATAATAATGGGACGCTGGAAGAGTTATTTCAAAAAATGGACGAAACAATTGAAGAAATCTTTTGATGTGATAGCTTGAATCTGCTATGGACAATTATGAAAGGAAATGACGAAAAAGTCAATAATCTAAGAAAACAATATATACTCTGAAATATTCGTGTATTTTCGCTCGTACAAGTTTAAGGGATAAGAAGATGCCAAAGCAAGAAAAAGGAAAATCTCACTCGATTAGACCAGTGAGCCGACGGCCTCCGAGCTGGTGCAAATATCAGCCTGAAGAGGTGGAAGCTTTCGTAATTAAGCTAGCAAAAGAAGGAAACACGCCAAGCCGAATAGGTACTATTCTCAGGGATCAATATGCAATTCCCCTGGTAAAGCCGATAACTGGAAAAACAATAACTAAGATATTCCAAGACGCAGGGCTTGCGCTAGCAATGCCAGAAGATCTCGGAAGCCTAGTTAAGAAGGCAGAAAGCATGGCCGTTCACCTTGAGAAAAACAAGAAAGACTTGCACAACAAGAGAGCCCTTCAGATGATAGAAGCAAAAATCCACAAACTTTCAAGATATTACAAACGTGAAGGCATCTTGCCACCAAACTGGAAATATGAGCCGAAAATAGCCTCTTTAACATAATTTAGTTTCAGACTTTACGAACTGAAAAAAGTAAGTGAGACGCATATAGTATTTAACACCAGCTTTAAATTTTTAAATCACTTCTTTTAGCTAAGCGTGGTTACTATGGCCTCAAGTGATGCACAAGCCGAAGACTTTGTAAATTCAACCACCAAGGCGGCTGAAACAATCTTGGAAAACGCCAAAGAAGGCGGGCTTTTTTACATTTTTTCACATTTAGATGCGGACGGAATTGCAGCAGGCGGAATTGTTGCGAAAACCCTACTTAGGCTTGATGCAAGGTTTCGAGTTAGGATAACGCAGTGGATTGATGAGAAAATCATTGGAGAAATTATTTCGGAAAAGCCGCAACTAGTGATTTTGACGGATTTCGGAAGTGGTTATATTGACTTGCTGAATGAGAAAGTCTCAGATTTCAAAATTATGATCTTAGATCACCATCAGATCATATGTAAAGAGGAAAGCAATTTTATCCACATAAACCCACATTTGTACGGCATAGACGGCGCACGCGACATTAGCGGCTCCGGTGTCGCGTATTTTTTGGCTAAGGCAGTGGATAGAAGTAACGTTGATTTGGCACCTATAGCTTTGGTTGGTGCCATTGGTGATATGCAGGACAAATACGATCAGAGAAAGCTGGGTGGGTTGAATGAGAAAATTGTTGAAGATGCAACTAGTGCAGGTCTTTTGCAAGTTGAAAAAGACTTGATTTTTTTTGGCAGAGAGACGCGGCCAATTCATAAAACCCTGGCGTCTACAACCAGTCCTTTCATTCCAGGTATTAGTGGAGAGGAGGACAAAAGTTTAGCTTTTTTGGTTAGCTTAGACATTAAGCCGAGGCATGGCGAGAAATGGCGGGCATTGAGAGATCTTTCAGAAGATGAAAAGAAACGATTGTGTTCTGCCCTTGCCGAGTGTCTATTGTCGAAGGGTTTACATTACGAAGTTGCAAATCTCATAGGACATATTTACATTTTAAACCTTGAAGAGCCTTGGACTCCGCTTAGAGATGCACGAGAATTTGCTGTTCTGCTAAATTCAACTGGCCGCATGGACAGGCCGAGCCTGGGCGTGGCCGTTTGCATGGGAGACAGAGGCTCAGCCCTTGAGGAAGCAGGCAAAGTGTTGGAGGAGTATAGAAGAACTATTAATAAGTATCTTGGTTGGGTTATGGAGAAGCCCGAAAGGATGAAGGAGTTTGAGAATATTTATGTTGTTTATGGCGAAAATTTCATGGATGACAAAATGGTTGGAGCCATCTCTTCCATATTGATATCAAGCCTTCCGAATCCTGAAAAACCGCTGATCGCTTACGCTAATGTGGAGGAGGAAAACTTGGCCAAATTCTCTGCTAGAACTATAGATATCGTAACAAATAAGGGAGTTAACCTAGCAGAAGTGATGCTGGCCGCGGCAGAGAAATGCGCGGGAAATGGTGGAGGACACAACATAGCGGCGGGTGCACAGGTTCCAATAGAAAATGTCGACACCTTCGTAAAAATTGTTAATGAGCTTGTTGGAAAACAGCTCAAAGGTGACAAAAATGGAAGCGGAAATACTGCTTGAATACAGTGATGTAGAGACTGCCGAGGCCATTGTTAATGCTGTTTCTCCTGACAATCTTAAAGCGCCGTCAGAATTATCCGTAAGAACAACGAGGATGGGGAATGGAGTATTGACCAAGATACGCTGTGAAGGAAAATTTTCAACTTTCGTTGCCACTATAGACGACTTGCTCTTTTGTGTTTCGACGGCGGAGAAGACGCTTCGAACAACAAAGAGGCTCAAATAAAAAGAGGGCCTAATCGCCTCTTATGTCCAGGCTAGAAGATTGAAACAGTAAAACGTAAGAGGGTTCTGAGCTTTTTGGGCAGTGAAAGGTGCCTTCAGGAATAACAGCTATTTCGCCTTCATTCAACCTTATGTTTGGTTGATTTTTTACTTGAATTATTATGCTTCCTTTGTATACACAGAAAATTTCATCTTCGTTTTCGTGTTTGTGCCAGTGGTATTCTCCGTGAAACAGTGCCATTCTGAGAATGTAACCCTTTACTCGCGCCACTTCCACTGGAGACCATGGTTTGTTTGGAATTTCCTTGATTTTGCATTCTAGATTAACTTTTGAAATCATTATTATGGACTTTGGCATTCTTTATCTGGCTTTTCTTTTTTAGACGACTAAGAAGATTTTCTAACGCAAAGACACCGTTTAGGCGCTGCTATCTTTAGGATCTTGCTAAGAGTGAACAGGAGTAGCTTACAGGTCTCTGTGCATAGTCTAGTCTCCCTTTCATACAGCGCCCGCGTAATCTGGGCTAGCAAATATCACTTGGCTTGTTGTAACGTTCTTAAAAGCCTGACGTTTTTCGCAGCTTTTTCGGACCTGGCAGAATTTGGAATGCGCTCTTAGCATGGAAGTGGAAATCTTGGTTGCTGAGCTAAAGTTTTGTCCATATTTCTTCCCAGAGCAGTTACTTGGCTATTTCAATATCCAATACTTTTCCAACCGGCTTCGGTGAAAGTTGAATAAAGCGGGGAACGGGTTGGAAAAGCCTTAGATTATGCGCATTTCTTTTCCGACTTTTTCGAAGGCTTTTATGGCAAAATCCAAGTCTTCCTTTGTTAAGGCAGCGTTCATTATAGTTCTTATGCGGGCTTTGTCCCGCGCGACCATCGGGTAAACAATTGGCAGAGCGAAAATATTTTCTTCGAAAAGTCGTGCACTCAGTTTCTTGGCAACGCCACTTTCGCCAACTATGACTGGCGTTATGGGTGTTTGGCTGTGGCCTATGTCGAAGCCCAATTCCTTCATAACCTTTTTGAAGTATCTAGTGTTTTCCCACAAGTTTTGTACGTGCTGCGGTTCAGTTTCTAAAACCTCAATGGCAGCTATGCAGGCCGCCGCAACCGCCGGCGGGTGAGAACCGCTAAGAAGCCAAGTTCTCGACTTGTTATAAGCAAAGTTAATTAGGTCTGCGGAGCCTGAAATGTGCCCGCCTACGACGCCAAAAGCTTTAGAGAAAGTGCCCATTTCAACATGAACCTTATCCCGGCTAAGCTTAAAGTGTGAAACGATACCTCTTCCGCCTTCGCCGAGTACGCCTTCGCCGTGGGCGTCATCCACGTAAACCATTGCGCCATGTTCTGCGCCTAGCTTGGCTATTTCGTCCAAAGGCGCAATGTCACCGTCCATTGAGAAGACTCCGTCTGTGATTATTAGAATTCGCCTATAATGAGGTGAATGTTTGTCTGCCTCATCCAATACACGCTGTAAGTCTTGCACATCTGCGTGTTTGTAAACTGTTCTTTCGGCATGTGATAGCCTAACACCGTCGATTATGCTGCCATGATTAAGCTCGTCACTTATTATTAAATCGCCCTTACTAGCTAGTTGAGGAATTAAACCAGCATTAGCAGCGAAACCAGTCTGATAAACAAGGGAAGCCTCAGCAGTTTTAAATCTTGCCAGCCGCCGTTCAAGCTCAATATGCAAATCCATATTTCCAGCAATGGGACGAACAGAACCAGAGCCCGCGCCGTGAGTTTGAACGGCTCTTAACGCTGCTTCTTTCAACCGTGGATGATTACTAAAACCCAAATAGTTGTTAGAGCAGAACATCAAAACCTTTTTTCCATCAACCGTACACCAGGGCGTGCTTGGCCCCTGCAGAACACGAAGTCTCCAGTCAAGCTCATTTTTGACCAGACCCTCGTATTCTTCTCTTAAAAAAGCTGTGGGATTTCGCATACTGCACATCCTCGTTTTCCTAATTCCTCGTTCACTCTCTTAACTCTTTCTTGATCAAGTTTCCGCCTTAAGTTTCTGCGATAGCGCTTCAATCATATCCTTCGCCATGGCAGACAAACCATAAGTTGGCTTCCAGCCCCATTCTTTGCGGGCTACACTGTCGTTGATTGACATGGGCCAAGAATCTGCAATTTTCTGTCTGAAATCAGGCTTATATTCGCATTTGAATTCGGGGATGTAATTCTTGATTTCGGCTGCAAGTTGCCCAGCTGAGAAGCTCATGGCAGCGACGTTGTAACTGGTGCGATGTTTGACCTTGGAAGGGTCTGTTTCCATCAGATCTATTGCTGCCTTTATGCAGTCTGGCATATACATCATTGGCAGAACAGTGTCTTCCCTGACAAAGCATGTGTAACGTTTCGTCTTGATGGCTTCGTAAAACATTTCCACCGCGTAGTCTGTGGTGCCTCCCGTGGGAGGTGTTTCGTTGCTTATTATGCCCGGATAACGGACGCTCCGCAAATCCAAGCCAAAACGAAGGAAGTAGTAGTTGCAAAGTAGTTCGCCCGCAACTTTTGTAACACCATATATCGTCCTCGGAATTAAAACGGTGTCTTGAGGGGCGTTGATGCGGGGCGCTTCTGGGCCGAACACTGCAATGGAACTGGGCCAGAAAATTTTAAGAATTTTATTTTCCCTTGCAACTTCAAGAATGTTATAAAGGCCGCCCATGTTCACGTTCCAAGCAAGCTGTGGGTTTTCTTCGCCAGTAGCTGAAAGTACCGCGGCTAAATGATAAACTATGTTGAACTCGTATTTTTTCACAACTTTCGAAACACTCTCTTTGTCCGTAACGTCAACATACTCGAAAGGACCGGATTCTAATAGTTTCTCGCCGGGTTTCCTCTTATGGCCAGCTGCAACAACGTTGCCTTTGCCGTATTTTTTTCGAAGCGCAATCACAAGTTCAGAACCAATTTGACCGGTTGCTCCAGTGACTAGAATTTTCTTCAAGGGTTTATCAGACATTTGGCAACCTCATTGTGGTGTGAAAAAATGAAGTTCTTTAAAATATAAGATTTTCAGAAGAAAACCAGCTTCAAAATGAGGTGTTAACGTTGAAATTTCAGTTTGTTCCGTAATTCCCGAACTGGATTAGCATGCACGTCAACTTTGATTTTAACTATAGTTTTCTCAGAGCTTACGACAGTTAGTGCTGCTGAAATTTCACCGCGTCTATCGCCACCGCTTTCGCTTCCAACTTTTAACGCATCGGCAAGCCTCAAAGCCAAATCGCCGTTTGTATTTTCAAACTTTTCCACTATTCTGTCAATCACTTCTCTTGTTGAAAGCATATTTCCAAGAGCAACACAGGTTCTTCCAACAAACTCTGCATGATGCCCTGAAACCAAGGCACCTGTGAAGACAGCTGTTCTTCCTTTGAAATCCATAATCGCCACTTGCCTCAATTTGCTCTCGGAATCTTCCCGCAAAAGTTTGTCCAGCGTCTGCTGAGGAGACAAACCCTGGGTCATCAATTCTAAACCTTTTACGCCGTAAATGATGTTTGTATGTGCTTGCGTGGCGACAACACCAATTCCGGGCTTTGCGTGAGGAACCCTATCACCCACAGATGGAGAGCCTGAGGCCACAGCCACACCCATTAGTTTAGAATCAGGCGAGATGGTCAATATGGAGAACGTCCCGAAAAATACGCTGGCCTCTGACTCTTTCATACAAGTTCATCTCTTTCATGGCTTAACATAATTATTGAGTAGCTGAAATAGTTTATACCACGATTGACAATCATTCATAGGATGAAAACCTTGAAAATGGGTTTTATTGTTAATCCAATTGCCGGAATGGGTGGAAAGGTAGGACTAAAGGGAACAGATGGAGTCTTAAAAGAAGCTATTGAAAGAGGCGCAGAAGCAGTAGCGCCAAAAAGGGCCAAGGAATTTTTACAAAAACTAATGAAAACCAAAGACAACATTGAAATTGAAGTTCTAACTTGCCCAGGAATAATGGGCGAGAAAGACACTCGAAGCGCGAGTTTCCCAGTTCAAGTTTTGCCCATGAAAATTGGAAAAGAAACAAGTGCAGCAGATACTAAAACCTCAGTTGGATTATTGACCTCGGCGAAGGTGGATTTGATAGTTTTTGTTGGCGGCGACGGCACAGCTAGAGACATTTTTGACGCCATGCAAAGCGGAGGTGAAGTGCCAGTTTTGGGCGTACCTTCTGGAGTCAAAATGTACAGCGGGATTTTCGCAATAAATCCTTCAGAGGCTGTAAATGTTGTTTTAGCCTTTGCTGAAAAGCAAGCGGAAATAGCTGAATTAGAAATTATGGATGCCGATGAGAAGGCAATAAGAAGCAATGCGTTTTCGCTGAGACTTTATGGTTATCTGAAAGGGCCGTTCGTTCCGATGCGAATTCAAGGAAGTAAACAAGTAACTCCAGAAACAATTGACGAGAAGGAGAATCAGACGGCAATAGCGCGTTTCATAATAGAAGAAATGCATAGCGAAGCCATGTACATACTTGGGCCAGGAACAACCGTCAAACGTATTGCAGAATTATTAAATGTGGAGAAAACTGTTCTCGGCGTGGACATATTCAAGAAAGGCAAAGCTATACTTGATGTTGACGAGAAAAAAATTTTGACCGAAGTAGATGATTGGCAAAACACGTGGATTATTCTCTCACCCATCGGCCGCCAAGGAATCCTTCTCGGCAGAGGAAACCAACAGATAAGCCCTGATGTCATTAAACGCGTTGGAAAACAGCATATAATTGTTGCTGCAACAAAAGGCAAGCTTGAAAGCATAGAAGGAAAAGCGTTGAGGATTGACACAGGCGATGCTAAAGTGGACAACATGCTCAGGGGCTACATAAGAGTGGTTACAGATTACAGAGAGTGGAGACTAATGCAAATTCAGTAGCTGAGGAAAATAAACCATAAGAAAAGGTTTAATAGTTACTTTTTGTATTTTCAACGAAAGTGGTTGAAATGGGCGATTGCGTTCCACATTGCTGAATCTTTACGTCTTTTAGGTAGCGCAGATAACAATTTCACACTAAAATTATATTCAACTAATGTTAAACAAGAGGAGAGATAGCCATGTCAGATGTTGGAGTTACCGTTAAAAAAGCTGAAGACTTCTCGGAATGGTACACAGAAGTAGTCATAAAATCAGGCTTGGCAGACTACGCACCAATAAAAGGATGCATGATTTTCCGCGAGCACTCCTACACTATGTGGGAGAAAATCCAAGAAATTTTCAACAATAAAATAAAGGAAAGCGGACATAAAAACGTCTACTTTCCGCTATTTATACCTGAAAGCCTTCTGAAAAAAGAAGCGGAACACTTTGCAGGGTTTGTTCCAGAAGTCGCCTGGGTCGCAATCGGCGGAGACAGCGAACTAGAGGAGAAGCTTGCTGTAAGACCAACCTCTGAAACGATAATTTATGCGACATACGCGAGGTGGATTAGAAGCTGGAGAGACTTGCCCATAAAACTGAACCAATGGTGCAACATCGTAAGATGGGAAACAAAAGCCACCAAACCATTCCTTAGAACAAGAGAATTTCTCTGGCAGGAAGGCCACACAGCCCACGTAACGAAAGAAGAAGCAGACATGGAAGTAATGGAAATTTTAAACCACTACAAAGATGTAATGGAGAGCTACTTGGCGATACCAGTGCTCGCTGGAATGAAAACAGAAAGCGAAAAATTTGCTGGAGCCTTCTACACGACAACCCTAGAAGCGATGATGCCTGATGGAAAGGCGTTGCAAATGGGAACATCGCACAACTTAGGCCAAAATTTCGCAAAGGTCTTTGACATAAAATTCATCGGTGAAGATGAGAAGGAACATTACGTTTGGCAAACATCTTGGGGCATGTCCACCCGGCTGATAGGCGCCCTTGTCATGGTTCACGGAGACAACAGGGGACTTGTGTTGCCTCCAAAAGTTGCTCCAGTACAAGTTGTTATAATTCCAATACCATACAAAGATGCGGATTCAACTTCAATATTGGCAAAGTCCAAGGAACTTTTCGAAAAACTGAAAAAGAAAGAAGTTGCAGTCGTTCTGGATGACCGAGCAGACTATACTCCCGGCTGGAAGTTTAACCATTGGGAACTGAAAGGCGTGCCTTTAAGAATAGAGATAGGCCCGCGGGATGTGAAACAAAAGCAAGTGACTGTTGCAAGACGCGACACTTTTGAAAAAACTAACATAAAAGAAGAGGAAGCAGTAGATGCCGCTACAAGACTTCTTGAAGAAATCCAAAATAACCTCTTTGCCACGGCCAAAAAATTCTTGCAAGAAAAAACCATGAAAGTGCATAGTTATGAGGAATTCAAGAAAACACTGAAAGAAAAAGGCGGATTCATCAAAGCTTGCTGGTGTGCCGATCCAAAATGCGAGCAAAAAGTAAAGGAAGAAACCGGAGCCACAATTAGGCTAATACCATTTGCAAAGGAAAAAACATTTTCAAATTGCGTCTACTGCGGTGAAAAGGCAACAGAAGTAGTTTATTTCGCCAGAGCCTACTAATTTCTTTGGCTATTGGTTATCAGCCGCTACTTTCTTAATTTAAGCCTCGAACCCTGAATTCTACAAGCGTGCGCGCAGTTCAATAAATCCTTTTACAGGAGAATACTATTTCTCAGCTATCGCTCCAAATTTTCCTTGACAAAGACTAGCTTGTCTTTAAATTTGCATTGATTTTGAACAATTATAGAAGTGGAAAAGACAAGTTTGCTGAAGAGCATCTATTTTGGCAACGTCACGTAACTCTTGAGCCGTTTAGCCACACCATCCAGCCCTAGGCTCTTTAGCGTTGTTTCTTTGGGTATTCCGCGCTCGTTCCATCCTCTTTTCCGATAGTACCTCTGTAACATGACATCATACTTCATTCTTTCAAGCTTCTTACCTTTCAATGGGCCTTTGGTTAAGGGTTCTTTAAACCATCTTGCTGGTGGAACATCCATTTCCCTGATCCAGTCTTGACCATACTCACGTATCCAAAAGGCACGAATCAAATTGAAAGTTCTGTCAGCAATTACGCTTAAAGCATCCCATGAAAGTTCCAATCCTGTTGTTGCATGAAGAAACTTCGGATACCATTCAAGTTCAAAGCCAAGTTCGATCCAAGGAAGTCTACAAACAGTTAAAGATTCGAAAACTCCGCGGATGCGTTGAAATTCTATTACTTTGTCAACTTTTTCTTCGGTGTAGCTTTCGCGTCCTGTCTGAACTTCCCATGCAATTACCCATGCGTCTTTGTGATGGGCTCCGATGGCGCTGGTTGCGTAAGCTAAAGCCATAGCTGGTGTAGCATGGCAATCATAAGCGGAAGTTTCTAAACCCTTAACATGCATAGCCCATCGGCTTGATTTTCCGCCAATTTCTCTAGCTACAGAGCAGACGCCTTCGGCCAAAACATTGCCTAAACCACGTCTATAAGCTATGTCTTCAATCAAAGTCTTTGTTTCTTCGAATTTTCCCCAAGAAACTTTTTCCTGTATCAGTCCTTTTTCCGAAGCCTCCATGACAAAGCCAAGAACATTGCCTAATGATATTGTGTCTAAACCAAATTCATCAGCGAATCTATTAAGAGCAGCAACTTTTCTGAGGTCACCTAAGCCGATGTTTGAACCTAACATTGCAACATTTTGATAGTCTAACTCAGATTCTTTTCTGTCAGAGTCCTTGATGACGTTACCGCACGTCATGTTACACTGAGGGCATCCGCGATTAGAAACTTTCAGCTCTTCCATGGTGACTCCGTTTATCTTTTCAGCCTCTTCGAAAACGCCTTCACGATAATTATATGTGGGGAGGACGCTGTTTTCTTGGCTCCACTCAATCGTCATCATTGTGCCTTGTCTCTTCCAAAAAGCATAATTAGGCTTAGTTAGAACCTCTCTGTAGCCATCTGCACCTAACTCTTTCATTTCTTTGGGATAAGCAACAGACAAATCACCAGAACCTGCCAAGACCACGGCCTTCAGATTCTTAGAGCCCATAACCGCACCCATTCCTGGCCTGCCGCCAGCGCGACCTTCTTGCGAAACAATATTCGCAAATTTTACAAGGTTCTCTCCGCCTTGACCTATGCAAAGAATGCCAGCTGTAGCTCCATAAAGTTCTCTAAATCTCTTTTCAGTTTCAAACGAGCTTAAGCCCCAGAAATCTTTTGCATCAAGAAACTCCGCAGTTTTGTCTTCAATAAATAGAACCACCGGCCGTTTCGCCCTGCCCTCTACGATTACAGCGTCATAACCAGCCTTACGCATTTGGACGGCAGCATGAGTCCCAATGTTGCCATCTCCGTAACCGCCAGTCAATGGACTCTTAGCGGCCACAACAAGCTTGCCACTGCTCGGCAAAGCAAGACCGGTTAATGGGCCCGCGGCAAAAACTAGTCTATTCTCAGGTGACAACGGATCAATTCTCGGTGTGAGCTTATCCCAGAGAGTTTTAGCTGCAAATCCCCTGCCACCAAGAAAATTTATGGCTAAACTTGTATCGTAGGGTTCAGCAACGACCTTATCTTTGCTCAGATTAACTTGTAAAAAAGTACCGTTCCAACCAAACATGTGCATCACTATACCAAAATGACCACGTAAGTATTACCTAGAAGTAGAATAAAAAATTAATGAAAAACTAGGCGATCTAGATCACTAGCTTTTCACGTTCAATGTTTCTATGTTTTATGCCTAAATCGCTCACTTTAAACTTTAGCGCGCGCGCTTATCGCCATGCAGCAAAGCGTACTGTTCGCCATTGTATAGCGCTGCTGCAATTCTTCCTAGGGAATCTGCTTTTAATATTCGCGCGCGGCGCGCTATTCTGCCACTCACTTTCCCTTCAAACGTCGAAGTAACTAGTTGAATTACAATCAAATTTAAGCTTACCCGTTTCAACTCAAACTTTTGCTGCAAGAGAACCCTTATTTATACCATAAGAATATGAGATACAACAAAATTACTATGTCCGAGGAATAGGATTTGCAAGTGCCAAACAAAAAGGGCGCATCAATTCTTGTATTAATAATATTATTGGTTATATCCGCAATAATAGCTGGGCTGATTACTTATATGTTCACAATCGCCCCCTTCATCCAAGTACCTGAAGGAACAGCTATCAGTATAACGAACGTTTACATCGACAAGGAAAACGCGAGCTCATTTAAAATCGGTCTTCTGAACCCGTCTTATTCGCCTGCAGACGCGACGATAACAAGGATCGCCATAAGCCGGAAGGGAGCATCGCAACTTTACGATGTTATACAGATCGAACCTGAAATTGGAAACGGAATTGCCCTTTCCAGAAACATGGCCCTAAACATAACATGTTTTGCGGTCAAGAAAGACGGAAACAGTGTTAATTGGGGGGAAATCGCCGGAGAATTTGCAGGAGAAGCTATCACCATACACGTTTTCTCGTCCGACGCCCTTGCTGCGAACATCGAAAAAACCTTGCCAGATATCAAGCTTAACTTGTCAAAGGCGGATTTTGACCCCAAAATTTCGTTTAAAAAATTCAATCTAACAGTAACGAACCCTAACTCAGAGATTAATCTAACTATCAGCGAAATAGCGGTTCCCGGAATAGACTTAAGCGAAAATGATATATCACCAAAATTACCCAAAAGCGTGGCAATCAATGAAACTGTTCGCTTCACATGTAACGGAAATTGGCATAAATTGGAGAACGCAACACTGAAGATTTCCACCAGAGAAGGATATATTTTTTCCAAAAACTTTATGCTGAAAAAAGCCTATGCTAAAATTCAAAACATAATTTTTGACGAAAACAATACCGATTACTTCAACGTGACGGTTTTTAATTTTGCTGAATCAGCCAACTATGTGAATGTCACAAAAATTATGGCTACGATTGAAAACGGAACAATTATTCAAAGGGATTACTCTGCAGCAGGCATAATGCCAAACGCGACTTTAACGTTTAGGTTTGACTGGCTTTGGAGAGAATACAGAGAAAAAAATATTAACGTTACTGTCTCTCTGTTTCAAGATTTTGAAACTGACAACTACACAGCGAAAACTCCGCCTCCAGTTATGATTAGGGTCTTAAGCGAAAATGAAACTTTTAATTTGAAAAATCAAGACCGCTTTGACATTACGCTGCAAAATCATCCAGCTTCAATCGAAGCAATTAACATAACGCAAATAGTGGCGAAGACCCCTGGTGGGGGAATAGAAATAATAAATGGCACAGATGCAGAACCCCAATTGCCTTATGGACCAGTAGAACCCAGTCAAATAATATCTCTTAACTGTAAAATCAATAAGTGGACCGCAAACGCCGGCCGAAACTTGACTTTGACTGTATACGTAATATCTACTGAAAAATTGGAGGAATACACTTCTGATTTCGTGTTCATTCTTCCAACGGCAGAAATTGATATAACAAACGTAACTCACACAACTATCAATAACACAAAATACTTGAACATAACCGTTGAAAACTTTGGATACTCTGTCTGGAACGTGGCAATATCAAAGGTAACAATAATTGTCGAAAATCAATCTGAACCACTGGAATACACTTTTCCCAAGAATCAGCTAGTGATTAGACCAGACGACGAGGTTGCTCTGCTCTGCCTGTTCAACTGGGAAGGGAGTGTAGGTGAAAAAATAACAGTGACTGTTGTTACCAACGAAGGCGTCGAAGACTCTTGGCAGGGAACAGGCTGGTAAAACCAACAAATCCTTCTTTCCTCAAGACAAACAGAAAGAAGGTAATTATACGATTTTGAAGAACCTTCCCATCTTCTTTTCTGTGGCGTTAGTGTAGGCAATTTTAGCAGTAACGGCGTCCTGGACTGCTAGGCCTGTTGATATGAAGGCGGTTATCTCATCTGAGCTCTCTCTGCCTGGTTTCAAGCCGGCCACAACTTCGCCTATTTCGGCCCAAACGTTTTCTTTGGTTATTATTCCTTGGCTGTAGGGAACGTTTATTTCTCCACTATGGGATGCCTGTTCCCAATCATCAACCACTATTTTAGCCCCTTTCAGGATTGCTGGGTCTAGCTCTTGTTTTCCAGGAGCATCTGCGCCTATACAGTTGAAGTGGGTGCCTGAAGAAATGGCGCTCTTCATAACAATAGGTTTTTTTGAAGGCGTAGTTGTCACAACAATGTCGACATCTTTGACTGTCTCTTCGACTGTCTCTAGTGGGACAATCTGGCACCTGCTCTTAAACTTTGGTTCTGCTTCAGCTATGAAGGCGTTAACCGTCTCTTTGGTTCGGCTCCAAACTCTGACTTCTTTCAACTTCCCATAAACTTCAAGGAGGCTCATGAGCTGGGTTCTAGCTTGAGCTCCCGCGCCAACTAAACCCACAGTCTTCGAGTCTTTCTTTGCAAGATATTTTGCAGCTATTCCGCCTGAAGCCCCTGTTCGCATATCGGTTATGGTTGAGCCGCCCATTATAGCCATTGGACCGCCAGTTTTCGGGTCTACTAGAACTATGACAGCCATGACCGTTGGAAGGCTGTATTTTGTTCTGTTGTTTGGATGCACATTAACGATTTTCACTGCTGACACGTCGAGGGCTTCGAGGTAGGATGGCATCGCTCTCAAGTCGCCATCATACTTGCGATAGAAGAGGTAAAGCTTGGCGGGCATCTGCACCTGTTTTAGACCCTTTTCTTTGAAGGCTAATTCAACGGCCTTCATAACTTCGTCCATTGAGAGAAGCTTTTTGACCTCGTCATCGGTTAGTATTAGAGTCTCCAAACTCTGATCACTTCGCAGAGAAATCACTTTTGTATTTCAGGGTGAATATATTTTTTTAGGTGCAATTCAACAATTCTACATCTGAAAGGCATGGAATTGCCATTAATCCCTACAAATAATCACAAATACGGTGGGTCTTTAAAAGAGAGAAAACTCCAACCAGCTTGTTGCCCTACAGAGTATACTGCTATATGAGTATACCTTCGTTCTGGTCTCGAACCATCCTAGAAAACTCTTCCATCAGCCTTCTGGTTATCGGACCCGGAGTTCCGTCGCCTATTTGTCTCTTGTTTATCTCCCTTACTGGCACAACTTCCGCAGCCGTTCCTGTGAAGAATACTTCATCCGCATTAAACAACTCATATGGCGTTATGCTGGTTTCTACGATTGAATGACCTAGCTTTTTGGCAAGCGCCATTATCGCTTTTGCTGTTATTCCCGGCAGTGCACCGGTATAGCTTGGCGGTGTAGATATTCTTCCATTTTTGACTATGAATATGTTCTCTCCTACCCCTTCACATACGAAACCATTCTTGTCAAGGCATATTGCTTCGTCAACGCCGCTTATGTTTGCTTCGATTTTTGCCATTATGCTGTTGAGATAGTTAAGCGATTTTATTTCATGCGTTGTAGCGTCAACGGGATCCCTTTTGACCCATGAGAGAATGGCTGTAACACCTTTTTCTTTTGCTTCATCTTTGTGCAGCGTAATTGTATCAGTTATTACAATTATCGATGCTTTAGAACATTTTCGGGGATCTAGTCCTAGATCTCCCACTCCCCTTGTCACCACTAGTCGGATGTAAGCGTCTTTCAACTTGTTTTTTCGCAGCGTTTCCAAAACCGTTGCTATCATCTCCTCTTTTGTTAACGGAATTCGCAGCAGTATTGCATGGGCAGAATTATAAAGTCTGTCGATGTGTTCCTTAAGTTTGAATACGGTGCCGTCGTATGCACGGATCCCTTCAAAGACGCCGTCTCCATATAGAAGCCCATGATCATAGACTGAAATTTTCGCATTTGATTTTGGAAAGTATTCTCCATTTATGTAGACGTACAGTTCTGTTTCCAAGATTCTTAGTCTCCAGACAGGAGAAGCAGTTTATCCAGTCAAGGCTTGATATGTTTTTTGCAGAAAATTGGCCATTTTCACCATTGTCAACCGTAGAATTGCGGTCTTTCCGAAAGATGTCGTGGTAGAGGAAGCGGCTTGAAGGGCGTGCCTTGCAGTTTTCCCTCGATTTCTGTCATTAGTTCCTCAAGTTTCATTTTGCGAATTTCACGAGCTTCTCTGTCCCTTACGGGAAGAAAGACTGATTCGACTTCCCTTTGCCCTATAACAACTATGTAGGGAACCCACTCGGTTTCTGCTTCCCTAACTCTTTTCTGTAAAGTGAAGGCTCTGTCGTCAATGTCCACGCGCACGCAGTGCGCTGATATTTCTTCAGCCAGTTCTTCAACTTTTTCTGCGTATTTGTCCGACATTGGTATCAAGCGCACTTGTGTTGGCGAAAGCCACAGTGGAAGCATCGGCGCCTTACCGCTCTGCTGTTCCTTGTAGGCGTTTTCTAATAAAGCCCACACGCACCTTTCAATTGCTCCGCTTGGAGAACAGTGGAGGATCAGTGGAGTACGTTTCTCGCCTTTCTCATCCACGTATGTTATGTTGTATCTTTTTGCATTTTCAACATCTATTTGATCTGTTGAGAGAGCTGCGGCTTTATCTTGGTTGTCTACAAAGTTAAAGTCCCATTTTAGCCTAAAATAGAAGAAGCGTTCTGCCCACATTTCAACCAATAGGGGTTTGCCGAAAATTTTGGCTAAATCGGCAACGAACCGTTTGTTTTCTTCGTAAAACTCCTTTGTGAACCGTATTGCTGCTTCGTAATCCGCCTTTGATAGGCCTATTACCTCTAAGACTTTAATGCACATGTTGAAACGTGCTACAAATTCTTTTTTCGCTTGCTCCAAGTCTGCGCAGAAAGCATGACAATCAGGCATGGTGAAAGCTCTTAGGCGCCTTAAACCTACAACTTCCCCGCTTTTTTCGCGCCTGAAACTATACCGAGTTAATTCGTAAACCTTCAGGGGCATGTGCTTGTATGAGAACTGCGTGTCGTGAACCATCAAAAATTGTCCGAAGCACGCGGCGAACCGCAGAAAGAGTTCCTTATCCTCTGATTTTAACAGGTATTGACGGGCTGGAAAGCGGTTAAGATAGTCTGCCAGGCTTGGATGGTGAAAGTCATACATAATCGGGGTTTCAACTTCCATGGCCCCGTATTCTTCCATTTTGGAAGTGACGAGCTGTTCAAGAAGAGACTTGATTAATCGGCCTTTTGGATACCAGCGAATGTTTCCAGGGTCACTGCCAAGCTCATAGTCAGCTATTTCCAATCTTTTCATTAAAGACACGTGGGGCGGCATCTGCTGGCTTGCCCTGACTTTTGTTATTTCATACTTTGCAAATTTTTCAAGGTTTTCATAGTCTTTGAAATTGAATTCTTCAATTGGTACTAATTTTCCGTCTGGCTGGAGAATGTACCAAAAAGACTGGAGTTTTTCTTCAACCTTCACAGCTTCAGAAACTGTTTCTTCCTTTTTCGCCTCCACCGCCTCGGCTGGCATTGGCACATATACGCGGGATTGCTCTGCAAGAGGATGCCCTTTTATTGATATAGTGAACTGTTTGTTCCAGCCAAAAGGTGCCCGGTACGTTTCTATGCCCTTCTCTTTAGCGTAGGCTTCCATATCCTTAATTACTTGTATAGCTTCGGCTGGCTTTGCCAGGTTGCTGCTTAAGTGGGCGTATGGATAGATTAATATTCGCTTTACTTTCAATTTTTCAAGAAAGGCTTCAACCTCGTCGATGGCTTTCTGGACCACGGCTATATTATCGCCTTCCTCAACCGCCGTAAATAACACAACGACTTCTTCCAACCGGTTCTCCTTTTTCTCAGCTTCCTCGGCCATTGCTATTTCTTTTTGAACAGGCACGAAGACAATGAAATCGGAATGTAACTGTAATATTCGCATGTATATTCACCATTTTAGGCACTATAACGCCACTTATCAATCAGTTTGTTCTTTTTTGTTTTTTTCTTATACTCTTTATAGTGTTCCTTGCACAAATAAGCACGCCTTTCGTTGTTGCCAAGATTCAAGCCGGAAGATTTAGCCTTTTCTACCGAAAGCGAACGCGCAGCTTCTTTGCTGCAACCAGACACGCTACATTTGACCCCTTTATCGACACGTCCCAAAGGTTTGATGCCCCTCCATAGCTTTAACGCAATAAAATATGCGTTATTCCTTAAGTTCTTTTTCATAAAGCCAGCGGGCTCTTCGATAAATTTCTTCTTTTTCTCCAAAAAATGTTGGACCAACAGCTTCAACAACAAGCGAGGCTGCTGCTGAACCCACGCAACAGCACCATAAAGAGTCTTTATCGCGGACATATTCAGCCAGAAAGCCACCCATAAAAACGTCTCCAGCACCCGTAGGATCAACGACCTTCCCGAGCTTGTACGCTGGAACCTTGTAGAGAGTTTCCTCAACGGAAAACACGGCGCCTCTGATACCTGAAGTAACAATAACTGTCTCAACACCATAATCATGAACGGCTCTTATGGCTGAATTAAGGTCTGATAATCCCGTTACAGCAGTAATTTCGTCTAAAGAGGATTTGTAAATGTCAACGAGGCCCAACAGGTGCTTATCATGCAGCGAACCGTGCGAAACGTGTCCGTTCCCGTCAAAATTTCTTAATGAACCCTGTGGATCAAAAGACATAACTTGGGCACAGCCTTTCAATTGTTCAGCGACTTCGCATGGAATCTCGCCGGCAATAGGCGCAACGTGGACAGCTTTGGCAGACAGAGATTTTGGCAAATCATCTATAACAATTGGCGGCGCTTTATTCTTCAATCGCAGATTTCTATTGGACAAGTCGCTGCTATATTCAAGTTCAAAACTTGTCGTGCACGCATTTTCTGTCTTAATTACTCCCGATAAATCAATGCCTTCTTGCATAAGCCACCATAAATAGGCACTTGGAAAATCAATGCCAATCTTAGAGACAACAGAAACCGTTCCGCCTAAACGTTTAACAATAAAAGAAACATATGCCGCGGGACCGCCTAAAACAACAAAAGGTGTATTCCTATTCGGCAATGAGATGGAATCAATAGAGAAATGACCGATTACAGCAATGTCAAAGTTTTGAGAGTTTTGCATGGTCATTGAAATCCACCAGTAGCACAGATAATATTATAACTGGTATAAAAGAAGAGCATTTTCAAATTATCATGATTGAAGCAGAAGTATTGCTTTTGCCAAGTCGCCTTCGCATTCTTCTAGAGCTTTGCGGGCTTCTTCTAGGCTTTTGCCCGTTTGATCTGCGACAAGCTTCACGTCCTCTTCAGGTATCGTTGCAGCCGCCGCCCCACGTTCGGGGGCTCTCTCCGTGATTTTTCCGCCGGTTACTTGGAAGATTTTTTGCCCTTGCATTTCAAGAATTGCAACTTCAGGGTCTTCTATGGAGATTTCCTTGCTACTCGTCTTTATGATTACTTGTTCAACGTTTGGGATTGCGTCCATACTCAATCCCATGCGCTGCATCATGCGCTTTGCTTCGCGGGGGTTGATGCGTCTATGCATAGAACACGCCTTCAATTCACATTTAGTAATAGAAACTCATATACTTAACTTTCTTTCATGCAACCGCGCCTAACCTTAACGGCAACGCCAGTTTTAAAGGCCATCATTTCATCACCTGATAAAACGGCACGCCCAATCGCCAAAACCTTGTTCCTCTCATCAACGACAACAACTTCATCTTTTGAGCGAATTTCACTATCAGCACTAACAATATGCACAGCAAAAACGTCGCCGCCTTTAGCAATGAACTGCGAAACGTCATTCTGAACAGTGACAAAACATTTTGCAGAATCCGCGCTCTCAGCAATTCTTCTTGCGCCTTCAATACTTAGTGAGAATAAGCCGTCTGTTGGACGAAGAGTTGCGAGGCGCTTACCATCTAAGTATACGTAGCGAATCCTGCCCGTTTTTTTGGAATGAAGGATTTCTACGTTTTCTGGAAGTAGCCTAAGGCCACTGCCTTTTCCAAATTGGTAGTCTGCAACACTTCTAATTCGTTTAAGAGCGTTCTCCAAATCTAGGCACCACTGATTTTGGGTGTCTTCAATTCGACAAGTATAAAGACAACCGCAGAAATAAAAACAGTTCAGGTGTGCAAACAATTGCGATGCGAAGTATGCGGACGCAAAATCCACGATAGCCCCTTCAAAGTCATAATTGAAGGAGCAAAGCTAACAGTGTGCGGCGAGTGCTCAAAGCATGGAAAAGTCATCTGGGAAGAAGAACCAAAACCTAGACTCCCAGTGCCGAGACAGGTGATAGCGGCGGCACAAGTAAAAATTCAGAAAAAAAGGCCGACAGAAACAGGAATGGATACGACTCAAGAACTCGTAGAAAACTTCGAATTAAAAATAAGACAGGCAAGAGAAAAACTGGGGCTTTCCCACGAGGAACTCGGCAAAAGAATAAACGAAAAAGTATCAGTGCTTAGAAAAATCGAAACTGGTAAAATGAGGCCGAACGATGTGCTTTCAGCAAAACTGGAGCACATCTTGAAAACTAAATTGCTCGTTCCATTCTCAGAGGAAAAAATTCCACATGCGGTAGTTTCTAGACCAATAAGCCGCGAGCTAACCTTAGGGGATATCGTCCAGATGAATAAGAAAAACAAGGGCGAGGAGGAGCCTGCGGAACGAAAGTCATCATAGTTCAACGCCGACTATCCTTTGAAACATCAAGCCTAGAAGAACTCAGAAGCCTAGCTGAATCAGCAGGATACACTGTTGTCGCTGAAATAGAGCAGGTAAGGGAGCCAGACTCTCGCTACCAAATAGGCGCCGGCAAAGTGGAGGAACTCGCTGCATTAATAAAAGAAAAAGAAGTGCGAAAGATAATTTTTGATAATCCGCTAAAACCCGTTCAAGCCTATAACATAGCAAAAATCACACGTGTAGAAGCTGTTGACCGCTTCCAGCTAATTCTCGAAATCTTCACAAAGAGAGCCACAACAACAGAGGCCCAGTTGCAGATCCAGCTGGCAAGGCTGGGGTATGAGCTAGCACATGCAAAAGAAAAAGTGAGACTGGCAAAGAAAGGGGAACAACCCGGATTTATGGGCCTTGGCGCATACGAAGTGGATGTTTACTATGAAGCAGTTAAGAGACAAGTGCATACCATTCGCAAGAAATTAAGAAGAAGCCGAGAAAAAAGACTGTTACATCGCGAAAGGAGAGCTGAACTAGGTTTTGCATCCATCTCTCTCGCAGGCTACACTAACGCTGGAAAAAGCTCGCTGTTTAACGCTCTGACAGAAGAAGAGGCTCCAGTGGATACAGCCTTATTTACAACACTTTCTACTACTACTAGGCTTGTGAAACTGGCAAAGAAGAAGTTTCTATTGACGGACACTGTGGGCTTCATAGATCGCTTGCCATTGACGCTAATAGAAGCGTTCCATTCAACTCTAGAGGAA
>Ga0315307_1000072_pt1 | contig 40327 bp, 29 predicted proteins | sample TDP2_MG_FD_203079 | JGI IMG/M metagenome (GOLD analysis project Ga0315307, IMG submission 203079) | Freshwater sediment microbial communities from Lake Towuti, South Sulawesi, Indonesia - TDP2 | ecosystem: Environmental > Aquatic > Freshwater > Lake > Sediment | place: Indonesia: South Sulawesi...
CCGCGTACCCTCTATGATTGGGAGCTGTGCAGATGCTGGGAAAACATCCGTATAAGGAAAACCGTGCTGCGTTGGCCCCCTCCACGGCCCCGTCACTAGAAACTTCCCCAGTTCTATTGCGATGTAGTTCATCATCAGGGTGGTAACGACCTCATTAGCTCCGAACTTTCCCCTAAATATCGCTGTGATAACTCCCCAAGCAGCACCGGCGAAGAACCCTGCCATTATCATTAGGGGAATGAGATAGAGGCCTTGGACGGGGAGGAACAGCGCGACTCCGGTGGCTGCAAACGCTCCAAGGAGAAGCTGCCCCTCGGCCCCAATGTTCCAGAAATTTGCCCGAAATGCCACAGTCAGACCCAAACCGCACAACAAGAGAGGAATCGCCTTAGTTAGCGTTTCGGACAGTCCATGCCAACTCCCGAAGGCTCCGATAAAGATTCCAGCATAAGCGTACAAAGGGTCAACTCCTTGTGTCAACAGGATAATAGCAGTAATGAGTAGAGTTGCCCCAAGCGAGAGTACGAGAACTGATGTGGTCATGAGCTTTGAGGGCGTTGGGTTCCTCTCTATCTTTAGCCTAATTCTCATAGACGATCCCCAGAAGCTCCTTGGCTTATCCTAACGCCTCCCATCATCAATCCTATCTCCTCTCTTTTCGCCCGTGCAGCATCTACCAACCCTATTATGTTTCCCTCGTACATGACCGCGATACGATCGCTGAGAGCCATTATCTCCTCCAAGTCCTCTGAGATAAGCAGGACGGCCGTTTTCCTCTCACTTTGCTTCAACAATAGCTGGCGAATGTATTCGGTCGCCCCAACATCGAGACCATAGGTGGGGTGTACAGCTACGAGCAAACGGGGCCCGGTAGAGGTCTCCCTAGCTAGAATTACCCTCTGAATGTTGCCTCCAGAAAGCAGCTTAGCTGGAGTGTTCGGACTTGGGGTAATTATATTATACTCTGAAATTCCTCTTTTCACATGTTCGTTTATTCGGGAAGTGTCCAGAAGTAACGCCTTGGAAAACGTTGGGCGCCAATAATTTGTCAAAACAAGGTTCTCGGCCACGCTCATGTCTGGCACAATCCCCATTCTAATGCGCTCTTCCGGAATGTGCGCAACACTCCTCTTCGCGATCTCCCTCACTGAATGGTTTGTCACATTTTCCCCTAAAATGCTTACTTCGCCCTTTATCGCCTTACGCAAGCCTGTAATGACTTCGACTAGCTCCCTCTGACCATTTCCGGCCACACCAGCTATGCCAAAGATCTCGCCTTCGCGGACGACGAAAGAGATGCCCTTAATACTCAATAAACCTTTATCGTTAATGGCATGGAGATTCTCGACTTTCAGTACAACCTCACCTTTCTTGATCAGTTTCCTCCTCAGACGAAATACTACCTCGCGGCCGACCATCGCTCTCGCCAGCTCTCGTTTATTTGTCTCAGAGGTTCTAATCGAAGTGATAACCCTGCCGTTTCTCAACACGGTAACGCGATCGCTCAGGGCCATTACCTCTTCGAGTTTGTGAGTAATGAATATGATCGCGCGCCCTTCCTTTACCATGGCTCGAAGGATGGGAAAAAAATCCTCTATCTCGCTAGGAGTCAGAACGGAGGTTGGCTCATCTAAGATGAGCACGTCGGCGCCCCGGTAAAGGGCCTTGATTATTTCGACGCGTTGCCGCTCGCCAGCTGAGAGTTGCCATATCCGTGCCTGTGGGTCGAACTTAAGACCGTATCTCTCCGAGAACTCATGGGCTTTTTCTTCAACCTCCCGCAGGGGGGAGAAGAATTTTGAGGAGGAAAGGCCTAAAACAACATTTTCTGCAACCGTTAGCGGGTCTACTAGCTTGAAGTGTTGATGTACCATGCCTATGCCGAGATCGATCGCATCCTTCGGTGATTTTATGCTCGCTTTCTTGCCGTGGACGTATATCTCGCCCTCGTCCGGCTGGTAAAGGCCGTAGAGGATGTTCATGAGAGTAGTCTTGCCCGCTCCGTTCTCGCCTAGGAGAGCATGGATCTCCCCCGCCTTCACATCGAAATTGACGCAGTCGTTAGCAAGCACTCCCGGAAAACGCTTGACGATCCCTCTCATCTCTACAGCGGTCTCTCCGATCCTAAGCATCTGCACGCCAAGCCTTCTCCGGTTTAGCACCTTTCTTGACAAGCATTTTTAAGCTTTCGGGATCCCGCTAACGCCCTTAACTCCCCACATCATAGCCCAAAGTTCATCGTGGCTCGCTCTGGTCCCAGCCAATATTTTAAGGCTGCCTTCAGTGTCGTAGATTGGTCCAGTGAATGGATCGAACAATACTGCTTTTTCACTCATCTGCTTTGTCCTGAGCATGATTAAGTCGTATACGCTCATTTGGGTGCCAGTTGTTTTTTCCGTTACCATTTTCTCCTTGACCGCCGAAGCCCATTTCGGGCTAATAGGAACACCGAAATCCGAGCCAGCCTCCACGTTCCCACTTGCCAGCAGGTCCCAGTAATCCACATTTGCTAAGTTGTTCGGTGTGTAAATCCCCTCGTGAATCTTCATTAGTATATCAACGTACATCGGTCCCCACTGCACGAGTTGACCGGTAAGAATCGCATCGGGGGCGAATTTTACCATTGGGCTGTAGTGACTGAACCCATAGATCGGGTATCCCATATCCATCGCGTCCGTGTGCTTCTCACAGGTCCTAGGGATATCAGGCGTATCTATTGTTTGGCTGACGACATCGCATCCCCCTGCTATCAAGCTCTCAGCCGCCTCTATCGCAGCCTCGGGTTCAAGCACCCACGAATAGGTCCACCGAGTGTCTAACGTTATCTCCGGATCTATCTCTTGAGCACCCAGCAGAAAGGCATTCAGATGCCTAATCAACTCTGGTATGGGGAAAGCTCCAACGTAACCGAACTTCTTGGTCTCGGTAAGCGCCCCGGCCGCAAGCCCATTCAAGTAGAAGACTTGGTAGAAGTCGGCGAAATATGTGCCAACATTAGCTCCTCGCTCAAATCCAGAGCAATGAAACAATATCTTGTCAGGATATTTCTTTCCGCCCTCTACCGTGGCAGGCCCGAATCCGAAACTGGTGGTGAAAACGACATCGCAGCCCTCTTCCAAGAATAGTCTATCTATGACGCGTGGACAATCCGCTTCTAGGACTGTTTCAACATAGACGGTTTCAAGCCAGGGTAACTTCTCCTCGGCATACAAACGTCCTTGGTCGTGTGCATACGTCCATCCGAAGTCTCCAATGGGACCCACGTATATCCAACCAGCTTTTAAGGGCGCGCCCTGCTTTAACTTCGCGATCTCAGCCTCCAACGTCTTGGTTTTTGCTTGTTCTGCAGTTAGATCCGTTCGAACCTTATCAAGTTCGGCTTTCGTGCTGTCATAGTCAGATTTTAACTTATCAAAATCTGCTTTCGAAACCATCTCCTTAGGCGCTGGAACCATGACGTAACCGACGGCTGCTCCAATCACTAAACCTATAATTAAGGTCGCGATCGCGTAACTCCATACTTTCTGCAAGATAGACTCATTCCTCCTTCCTTTTTTCCGGTTAGTGTTTATTTTCATTATCTATAAAAGGTTTTTTAACATGTTTACATGCCTCATGAAATACGATCAAGAAATATTCAGTAGGAAAGCGTAAGGACGCTCTAGTGAACGAGCAGGTTAACGAACTGGAATTTTTGCGTATCCACCAATCCCGTGTCTGTGATTCTCAGTTCTGGAAGTACGGGCAATGCAAGAAGCGACATAGTCATGAAGGGCGAAGCCATAGTGCAGCCCAGTGCAACCCAAGCTTTATACAGTTTTTCCACCTGCCCACTAACCTTCTCCACCGGCTCATCAGACATGAGACCTGCGATTGGCAATTCCACAATCCCGATTGTTTCACCATTTTTAACAGCGGTCATTCCGCCTCCAACTTCTGCTAACTTGTTCACGGCAACAGCCATGTCATAGTCGTTCATGCCTACCACGAGCAGATTGTGGCTGTCGTGAGCCACGCTCGAGGCTACAGCGCCCTCCTTTAACCCGAATCCACCGACGAAGCCAAGGCCGATGTTCCCTGTAAGCTTATGCCTTTCTACAACAGCCACCTTTGCTATGTCCTTCCCTAAGCTGAGCTGAACCTTTCCCTTCTCCACGGGCAATTCCTCCTGTAGATGTTTCGTGAAAGTCTTAGCTTCAACCACGCCTATCACATGAACCTTAACTTTTCCTTCCTCTATCGGAGCCTTAACTACGAAATCTTCTGCTGTCAATTGGCGCTTCAGACGGATTGACCGTTTGACAAAATCAGGATACTTCGGAGATGCGAGGTCAACCAGCATCCTTCCATGTTTGGCAACCACTACCCCATCCGCTATAACTGTGTCTATGCTGACTTTCGAAAGGCTGTCAAGAATAATTATATCGGCGCACTTACTTGGTGCGACGCTACCTATGTCTCGGCTCACCTTAAAATGCTCTGCTGCGTTCAGGGTTGCCATCTGTACGGCGGCAATTGGGTCAACACCCTCCTCGATGGCCCGCCTTACAACGTCGTCCACATGCCCCTGCATCATCAAAGTCTTCGGGTGCCGATCATCCGTGACTAGAATCGCATGACGTGTATCCAGTTTTTGCTCTGTCACACATTTGATTACCTCGGCAACATCACGCCATGCTGAACCCTCCCGCATCATCGTGTACAAGCCGAGCCTCAGCCTTTGAGCTCCATCAATTTTTCTAGTTGCCTCGTGGCATGAGGTTATGCCCGCCGCCACGTAGGCTGCTAGTTCTTTGTCTAAAAGCCCGTCAGAGTGGCCCTCAACCACCTTGTTCGCATGAAGGGTTATTCGAATTTCTTCATGTACCTTCTCGTCGCAGTGCAACACGCCTGGGTAGTTCATAACCTCCCCCAAACCGATAACTTCATCCCACTTAATTGCCTCCTCCACATCGGCGGGACTTATTTCCGCGCCCGAAGTTTCAAAGCTAGGGGCAGCGGGAACACATGAAGGAATGCAAACGAACACCTTAAGGGGTAGGCTCCTTGCCTCATCGAGCATAAGCTTGACACCCTTCAGGCCAAATATGTTGGCGATTTCGTGCGGGTCTATGAACACACCCGTGGTTCCGTGGGGCAGCACTGCCTTAGCGAATTGAGTCGCTGTCACCATACTGCTCTCCACATGAACGTGTCCATCCAAAAAACCAGGGACGATGTACTTGTCAGTCGCATCTATGACAGTTGTCTTGTTCCCTATCGTATGATCTGCCCTTCCTATCAGCGCGACACGATCCTTCTTGACTGCCACGTCCACGTTCTCTAGGAGCTCACCAGAGTTCACGTTTACCAAGTTGCCGCCGCTAACCAATAAATCGGCTTTCTCCATCCCCAAGGCAGTGCTAACCAGAAGTTTTGTAACGTCCTCTAGCTTAGTTCTCTTGACCAAATCGTGCATTTCTAAGCCTCTGGTTTTTCTTTGATCAATTTGCCTGTTGTAAGGTCGACGATTCTCTCGTACTCTGTTGTGTGCCCTACAACTCCTCCAAAAAGTCTTGCTTGATTCTCCTTCTTTGCCACGAGGAACACCTCTTAAATTATAGACAAAGATTAGCTTATTTAGTTAATCAACATCCCTCTAGGTAGTTGAAATCGTTGCGCACGTGTGATGTTAGATATGACTGAAGACGCTTCAGCTAAGAAAATGGCGAGTGAAAAGCGGAGAGTTGTGGTCAGCAAGAATGGCCCTTATCTTGTTTCTGGAGGGTTGCCTTTAGAGAAGGAGATCATAGTTAATGATGAGTCTGGTGACGCTTTGGAATGGTGTGTAGAAAAGGTGTATCCTCCTCGGGAGACGTACGCGCTCTGCCGTTGTGGTAAGTCAAGAAACAAGCCCTACTGCGATGGGACGCATATTGCAATAGGCTTTTATGGATCCGAAACGGCGAGCCGAAAGCCGTACGCTGAGCAGGCAGAAGTTGCTGATGGCCCAGGAATACGCTTGAGTGATGTGCCGAGTCTTTGTGCAGCTTCACGTTTTTGTCATCGCGCCGACGGAATTTGGCGTCTTCTTCCAAAATCTGATGACCCACAAGTCAAGAAGACAGTTATAGAAGAAGCGTGTAATTGTGCCTCAGGTCGCTTGGTTGCACTCGACAAAGAGAGTGGAAGACCAATAGAGCCTGTTTTATATCAGGCAATAAGCGCCGTGGAGGATCCGGAAGAAGGAGTCAGTGGACCGTTAAGAGTGAAGGGCGGAGTGAGGCTAGAATCGGCAGATGGAAAACCGTACGAGGCTAGAAACCGCATTACCCTATGCCGGTGTGGAAGATCGAAGAACAAACCTTTCTGTGATGCTACCCATGTCTCGATAAAATTCAAAGCCAAAGAAAAAGCGCTAGGGATCTCATCTAGTCAAGTAGAAAGATAAGCCACTACGAAAAGGCAGGGAAGGCGCGCTTTTTGAAATGTCCGATCTTGGGTTTATTTTGGCAAATTAAGGCAGAATTGAGGTTGGCGGGGTCGCTGGGATTTGAACCCAGCCCCAAGTGGAGATGTCTCCCGAAAATCCCCTTTTTTCTATTTGTGTTTCGCATGCTATGCTGAACGTTGTCCTGTCTTGGGTTTATGGTAGCCCGGGATACGTGACTTATCTCGTTTAAATTTCTCAAACTGAGACAACCATAGCTTTGGTTGACGCAAAATCTCGGCGAAAAAGGGAGATCGCTGCTATTTACTTGTACCTTGCCTCTTTCCTTTCTTGAACCTCATTCCAAACAAGAATCTGAGCACATTGAACTGCCGAACAGGCAATAATAGGACACTTACTATTGAGAATGAAGCAAGGATGATGATGACGTACTTTTCAATTGCGATCAAATTCAGACTGACAACGAAGAATGCGATTGCGACAATTATGGTCTGATGCATGATGTAGAATGGCAGAACGAGCTCATTTGCCAATCCCAGAAGTTTGTGTTTAAAGGAAAGGAATCTGCGCCCGAAACCAAGAATTGCCGTGACCCAACTCCACCCACCTAACGCCCAGACAAAGGAAACCATGATATAATAGGCTGGATCCGTGGAGGTGAAGGTTTCAGCTCCAAAAGTGACAAGCCAGAAGAGCATAAAGACGGTGGTTCCAACTCCCACCAAAAGGGCGAGCACCTTGTTCTTGTCGATGGATTCTCCGAATCGGAAATCGGTTGCAAGAAGGTAGGCAATAACGAAAAAAGCCAAATACGTCGGCAGTTTACCCCCGCCGTAACCTGAGGGAAACACGAAAAATGGCGGCACCGCAATAACATTAATGATAATTACGGGAATTGCCAGCAGAAATATGCCCCCCAGCCTATTAGATATCGTCGCCAATCTCGAAATCCTACTGCGATTCTCTTGTTTTGTCAGCCACTTGAAGAAGTGAATAGTCACGAGGGAGAATACGAAGAGCCAAAAAACGTACCAGAGATAGATACCCTGATTTGAATTTGCAAAATAGATAAGTGAGAAATTAAAGTCGAATGGAAAGAAGTTTGTAAAGTATGGTCCAAAATAAAAGCTCTGAAAGTTCCCAGTGAATGTTCCGTGGAATATGCTGTCAAAGTAAACGTGTATTGGCAGAATCAAGAGCAAGCCGGTAATGATGAAAGGGATCATTAGTCGTTTGAATCGGTCCCAGGCGAACTGCCTGGGGCTGCGTTTGGAGAGTGAAAAATAGGTGCCGATGCCGGAAACAACAAAGAGCAATGGCATAAGCGGACTCAAGACAAGGTTGAACAGGCTAATAATCAAGTCTGATTGTGAGTTCGTTATGTGCCAAGTAGAATCAATGACAAAGGGCATCCCACAATGATACAGGAAAACCAAGCCAATGGCAAGAACTCTGAGCCAATCAAGCCAAAACCATCTCTCAGAGGTGGAACCTTCTGTAGCCATAACCCTCAAGAACCCCCCCTCTCAAGTATGAGGTGTACCCAAACATTTTATGCTTTGCCTTCCCGTAGGCTTTCACCGCCAGTCCGTCCGAGAAAAATATTATTACTTCAAAGATTTACTCATATTTAAAAAGTAGGGCCTATTATGTCTGTTAAGAAGAAGAGAACTAAGATTGAAGAACCAGAAAAACCATGGTTCAAATTTTGGCCTGAAGGAGTTCCTAAACACATAGAATATTCAAGAGTTCCGCTTTCTGACTTCTTGAAAAATACGGCTAAAAGTCATCCTACCCATGCGGCAATAGTTTACTTTGACAAGGAAATGACTTACAAAGAGTTAGACGTAGCTTCCGACAGGTTTGCAACTGCGCTCAGTGATCTAGGCGTGAAAAAGGGAGGCATGGTGGCAATTTTTCTGCCGAACATCCCTCAGTTTGTGATATCGTATTATGGTGTGATAAAAATTGGGGCTGTTGAGACAGCCATAAGTCCGTTGTACAAGGAGCGCGAGGTTGAACACCAACTAGTCGATTCTGAAGCTGAGACAGTAGTTGTTTTGGATGCGCTCTACCCAGTCTTGGAGAAGGTTTTGGCGAAGACTAAGGCAAAAAGGGTGATTGTGACAAGTTTGAAGGAGTACATGCCATCGGTTAAGGCGTTCCTTGGTTCCTTACTGAAGAGAATTCCGCATCATAAAGTTGAGCATAAACCAAACGTCTATTTTTTCAAAGAGTTGTTGAGCAAGTATGAGGCTAACCCGCCGACGGTTGACATTGACCCCGTGGAAGATTTGGCGGCTCTTCAATATACTGGTGGAACTACTGGAATTTCAAAAGGAGCCATGCTGACGCATCTGAATCTTGTATCTAACGCTGTTAGCTGTGCTGCATGGCTAAGAGGCACAAAGGGTGAAGAGACTTTTCTGACAGTGTTACCTTTGTTTCATATCTACGGAATGACAACGGGTATGAATACTCCGATACATTTGGCAGGAAAAATGGTTATGCTCCCACGCTTTGATGCCTTAGGCACCTTTCAAGCCATCCAAAGACACAAGGTCACAGTTTTTTGTGGAGCCCCAACCATGTACGCGATGCTGTTATCGCATCCGGCTCTGGATAAGTATGACCTTTCATCTGTCCGTTTCTGCATATCAGGTTCAGCACCGCTTCCACCGGAGGTTCAGAAGAAATGGATGGAAGTAACAGGCGGCGTTCTTGTGGAAGGCTACGGATCGACAGAATCGTCTCCTGTTACTCACTGCAACCCGCTCGACAGGTCAATGAAAACGGTGAAAGTAGGTTCCATCGGTTTACCGTGGCCTAACACGGATGCGAAGATTATGGACATAGCAACTGGAGAGAAAGAACTTGGCATTGGCGAGGATGGAGAGCTTGTTGTTAAGGGTCCGCAGGTTATGAAGGGTTATTGGAAGATGACTGAAGAAACAACGGCCGTTCTCCGAGACGGGTGGCTTTACACGGGCGATATTGGAAAGATGGATGAGGATGGGTACTTTTACATTACTGATAGGAAGAAGGATCTCATCAAATACAAGGGTTACAGTGTTTATCCGAGAGAGATTGAGGACGTGATTTATGAGCATCCCGCCGTGAAACTGTGCGCAGTGGTTGGTAAGCCGGACCAGATAGCAATCGAGATTCCGAAAGCATTCGTCGTGTTAAAAGAAGGAATGATCGCAACTGAAGAGGAGATCAAGAAGTTCGCGAACAGCAAAGTGGCACCATACAAGGCAGTTAGAGAAGTTGAATTCAGAAGCGAGTTACCTATGACTCTAGTGGGCAAAGTACTAAGAAGAGTGCTCCAAGAGGAGGAAAGACAAAAAGCAACAAAAACTTGACGCAACAACCTCTTCTTTTCATCTTTTTAGAAACTGAGTGTTTCACACAATAGTACATCTAAACGGTTTGTGGCCACATCGCTGAACGCGAACAGCCAGAAGCTTGCCCCATCTAGCGCGCTACCTGTAAATAAGGAGGCAAGCATCCAATAACAAATGCGAGAAACCCGCCCTAGAGTGAATAGAAATGACCAAAAACATTGCGATATCAGGTTTTGTCAAGCCAGGATTTGAGGCTGTGCGTGAAGCTTTCATCGAGAACTTCGAGCGCCGCCACGAGCTTGGAGCCGCCTGTTGCGTCTACTATCGCGGTGAAAAAGTAGTCGACCTATGGGGTGGCATACGGAACAAGGCGACCGGTGAACCGTGGGAAGAATACACGATGGCTCTGGTCTTCTCCACGACCAAGGGCTTGGCTAGCTTGGCGATGGCGCTTGCCCATTCGCGGGGCTTGTTCGACTACGAAGAGCGTGTGAGCACCTACTGGCCGGAGTTCGCCCAACAGGGCAGGGACAGATCACGGTCCGGCAGCTGCTGGCGCACCAGGCCGGGCTGTTCGCCCTAGATAAGCGACCGGCCATGAGCCTCGTCGCGGATCCCGACCGGCTGGCGGTCGTACTCGCTCGGCAGAAGCCAGTTGGGAGCCAAGAACTCGCCAAGCCTAGCGCGCGCGCTAGACTTCAACTTTGAAGCTAAGACTGTAAATATAACGCCTGAAAAGGGAAGCGAACCACGCCAGCTCAAAATCAGCGATACGCTTTCCGCCATGCTTAACAGCCTTTCGAAAGATCAACCTGAAACATTCAGAGGCTCACTGAAACACTTTGTGAGGGGCTTTCGCAGACAAAGGGGCATGATCGTTCAGAAGTTAAAGAACGATCGCATTAGCAAGATAACCTTTCATACTTTCCGTCACTGGAAGGCAACCTTTGAATATGCAAAAACTAAAAACATCTTGCATGTCATGAAAGTCCTTGGTCACAGAAACATCCAAAGCACACTGCTTTACACGTAGCTAGTGAACTTTGAAAATGACGACTTCCAAGATGTCAAGCTTTTCAGAAAACGTAAGTGACAATAAGATGGGGCCTCTGGTATTTGTGGTGGGGTCGCTGGGATTTGAACCCAGGATCGCCAGCGCCCCAGGCTGGTATCCTTATCCAGAACCACCAGAAATTCACTAGGATACCCACTTCTGATGATTTGTCCAAACTAGACGACGACCCCACAGATCTGAATAGTGACTCTATAATGGTAAAATTGTTAATGTGCTATTAAAAAAGTTTAGGGAAATCTGATGATCTTTTTGATAGGCTGAAGTACTCAGCTAGAAACGCAAATTTAGACAATGCACACCTAGTGAACTTGTTCATAGTTAGAAAAGATTTTTCTGTCATACAAGGATGTTTTTGCGCGCAGTAATATAAAAGCAAATCGTCTTCGCCTTAATCATTTGATTTAAAAGACTAGGCTCTTTCTAAAAGGCATAACAGTCCGCGCGCGCTCGGCAGAAGTTCTGACAGATATTCCAAGCAACAAGTGTGGTCTTTGAGACTGTTCTAATTATTGGACAAAATGTACTAGGGCTTAGGATAAAATAAAATCGTGATATTAGTCTAGCTAGGTGAAGAATGATGCAAAGAGAGATTAGTAAAAAGATACAGGTTTACGCAATCATAGCTATTCTTGGAGCTTTAACCTTGGGAGCACTTTGCTACAACTTTGGCGTTGTTCCATTCGTTCCCACAATCAGCGCACTGCAAAGATTCTCTTCATACGATGAACTGAAAAGTTTCTTGATGACAAAAACACAAGGAAACAACGTTTTCCCATACCTTGGGCCTTTGGATGTTAACTTTTTTGGGGCTCAGAAATCTGGCACTCCAGTCCCAAGCCCTGCCGCTGAAGGCGGGGGGGGATATTCAACCACGAACATTCAAGTTGCAGGAGTCGACGAAGCAGACATCGTCAAGACAGATGGCGCCTATATCTACTTGGTTGCAAACAACACTGTCTTCATTCTGAAAGCCTATCCATCTGAGGAAGCTGAGTTGCTTTCAAAGATTCCTTTTGAAGATGCATACTTGGCAGGGGTCTTCATAAGCGAAGACAGCAACAAGCTGGCAGTTTTGGGTAGTTCATATGTAGCCTATAAAGAGCCCGTTGGAGCACCTGACAAACCATCTACCTTCATGTGGAGACCATCTCCGGAGGGCGTAAAGACATTCATAAACGTCTATGACGTCTCAGATAGGTTGAAACCCAAACTTACAAGAAACGTCATGGTAAGCGGCAGCTACTTCAGTTCCAGAATGATAGGCGAGTACGTCTATGCTGTAATGAGCCAGCCAGCCTACATAATAAACGAAACGGTCATACTTCCAAAATTCTACGAAGATGAAAAAACTGCGGATCTTGATGCCTCTCAAATCTACTATTCCAATGTCTCTGATAGTTACTTCACGTTTACAACGATCGTCGCCATGAATATCATGAAGGATGAGCAAGAGCCGACTAACATGACAATCATGATGGGCGGAGCAAGCACAATGTACGTCTCGCTGAGCAACATTTATGTGACTTTTCAAGAGCCGGAGGGAGAGACCTCAGTCTATCGAGTCCATATAGAGAAAAGCACTCTCAACTGCGACGCGCAAGGAAAGGTTCCCGGATTCGTTCTTAACCAGTTTTCGATGGATGAACATGAAGGCTACTTCAGAGTAGCGACCACAACCTGGACTAACGAAGTTCTGCAAAACAACATCTACGTATTAGACACGGACTTGAGCATTGCTGGCAGAATAGAAAAACTTGCGCCCGGAGAAAACCTGCATTCGGCGAGATTCATGGGTGACAAATGCTACTTGGTGACCTTCAAAAAAGTGGACCCGCTGTTTGTAATAGATCTAAGTCAGCCCACAAAACCGAAGGTTCTCGGCGCGTTGAAAATCCCTGGATACTCTGACTATTTGCACATGTACGACGAGACCCACTTAATCGGCGTTGGCAAAGAGACAGTAGAGGCAACCGAGGGAGATTTCGCGTGGTATCAAGGAGTTAAATTATCCCTCTTCGACGTCACCGATGTTAACGATCCAAAACAACTGGCAAAATACGTGATCGGCGACAGAGGAACAGACACTCCAATTCTGTGGGATCACAAGGCATTCCTCTTCGATAAATCAATGAATCTTCTCGTCATACCTGCCACGGTTGCCGAGATCACTGAGATACCTGGGAAAGAGATTCCACCCACACCTGCAACACCGCCTATCAATGCTACGACGGGTCCTGCTGCAGAGGCCAATGAGACATTAGTTGCCCCTCCTGCTGTCGATTACGGACAATTTGTGTGGCAAGGAGCCTTGGTGTTCAAAATAACTCTAACAGAAGGCTTCGTGCTAACTGGCAACGTTACTCATCTGGAACGCAGTGAAGACCTACAAGACAGTAATTTATGGATAAATAGGGCACTCTACATCGAAAATGTGCTCTACACAGTCTCTGGCAAAAAAGTAAAACTCAACGACCTTGAAACACTGGCTCCCATAAAGCAAATCGACCTTAGCTAACAATACACCCCTTTTTTTAAATCTACTATTTGTCAAGCTAGTTCAGGCTCCATGTAAACAGTCACTCTTATGCCTGCAAATTGCTCTTTTATTTTCGGCTCAATCTGCGATGCAATATTAGATACTTTGCTCATCGAAAATCTACTTTGTAAAGCTACAGTCCATGTTTGGCGGGTGCCCAGCAACCCTTCTGAGGTGGAGATAACCGGAAGAGCCTTATATTTATCTTCAATGCGATATTATTGAACATATAGGATGAGGAAAAAATGTTTAAAGGAGCAATTCCAATAAGGAACGCCATTCCCATAATCATTGTCGCTTGGGTTCTATCGTTGGCAACAACCTTGGCCCTCGTTTATGTTGGTCCAAACATCTTTCAGATCAAGACTACTCAAATTGCTGACGAAGCAATAGTCACAACAAAGTTGGCAGAAGGCTCAGTAACATCAGCCAAGATACTGGATGGGACAATAAGGGCAGTGGACCTAGCTGATGGCTCCATCGTAACAATCAAGGTAGCTGATAACTCAATCACCACGGAAAAAATAGCAGACGGCGCTGTCATGACTATTAAACTAGCAGATGGATCGATTACATCCGCAAAGATATTAGATGGAACAATCACAGCAGAAGATTTAGCTACTGGTGCAGTAACCGCCTTGAAAATAGCTGATGGCTCAATTACGAGTGGAAAGATAGCGGATAACGCAATAATAACAACCAAAATAGCTAATAACGCTGTAACATCTGCAAAGATTCTGGACGGAAATATAACAGCGCTAGACTTGTCTGACGACTCTATTATCACAGTAAAAATCGCAGATGGAGCGGTTACGACAGACAAAATTGCAGATGATGCAATTGTAACGGTTAAATTAGCTAACGGCGCAGTAACCTCTGCTAAGATATTAGATGGGACAATCATAGCAGCAGACTTAGCTACAGATGCTGTCACCACTGTTAAAATTGTTGATGGTGCCGTCACAACAGCTAAAATAGCCGACTACGCTGTGACAGATCGAAAACTTGCGCCTTATGCAATCCCGTTCGCCTCAACATCTAGCACCGCTAGCGCTTCAACAACTTCGTTGGATTGGGTTGACATGGCCGGTATGTCCCTAAGCTTGAAAATAAACAGAACAAGTCGCTTGCTAATAGTATTCAGTGCCGAAGCTAAGAATGATAACGCAAGTCAAGCAATACTTGTACAAGCCAGGGTGGGTGATGCGGTAGCCTCTCCCGGCCTGGTTCATTTAATGCCTGCTTTAGACTATAACTCATATTCCTACTGTTTCTTCAGATCAGCAAATGCTGGAACATACACTATTAAAATACAATGGTGCGTCACAGGAAGCACAGGAAGGGCAGGATATAGAACTTTAACAGTCATAGCCTTACCAACATAAGTAGAGCGCATTAGACCGTGAATACGTTGTCCATGTCTATAAGAACAGAATCGGCGATCCGTAACATAGCGAATACTTTAGCATTGGCCCTCGACTGCCACAATATGGGAGAGAGCGCGCACTCCGGCAACCTATGCAAGCTAGGTCTGCGTAAATGTATGGCGTGGTTTCAGTCCCATGGGCATGAACTTGCCGTAACCTGGTTTACCGACAACGGATTCGCCGTCGTAAACAACTTGGCCTCTTACAATTGTGGTTACAGGCCATCCCTTGAAAATGGAGCCCTCGTAGGGCGTCCAGTTAACCTTATAGTGCAGCCTTTCGGCTGAAACCTTTTTTTCAAGGTTCAAGTCAACGACCACGAGATCAGCATCAAAGCCTAGCGCTATGTCCCCTTTCTTGCCATAAAGCCCAAAAATTCTAGTTGGATTCTCGCATAAAACTCGGCAAATATCGGGAAGCGTCAACCTCCGCTTGTTGATCCCTTCGCTCAGGAGGAGAGGAAGCATGGTCTCTACAGATGGAATGCCCCCCCAAGCCTCCCAAATGTTAGACCACCCTACCTCCTTTTCTTCGCGTGTACCTGGAGCATGCTCCGAAGTTATAATGTCAACCACGCCTTTCTTTAGGCCTGACCACAAGGCTGCCACATCTTCGTCACTCCTTAAAGGAGGATTAACTTTCAAGTAGGGCCCTAGGCGCTGAACATCTTGTTTTGTGAAAAATAAATAATGGGGGCAGGTCTCGGCCGTCACTCTTACGCCTTCATTCTTAGCACTCCAAACTGACCTCAAAGCCTGCCGTGTGGACATATGTGATATATGGATATCTTCATCCACAAGCTTGGCGAACGAGATAACTCGAGTAACGGCCTCCTGTTCGGCCAGATTCGGCCTGGCCTCGTGATGCGCCAAGGGGTCCATGCGTCCCTGGCTCTCCATAATCCTGTGCATGCGGGATATTATTTCATCGTTTTCGGCGTGAAAGTTTACGATGGAGTCGTGTTCCCTAGCCATTTCCAGTATATGGAGTATAGTTTCGTCGGATACACCATAAGGGGCGCACGTGAATACCTTGAATGATCTAACACCATCTGCAACAATTTCTGGGATGTTCTCTATGTTTTTCTCATTCATCATCCCGGCGTGGAGGCTGAAGTCAACATGGGATAACTTTTCACCTGCTCTGACCTTTTCGAGAACCCTCTCCTTGTTGTCCACAGGACTTGTTAGAGGCATGTCAATGAAGGTTGTAACCCCGCCTGCCGAGGCGGCTTTAGAGCCTGTTTCAAAGTCCTCCTTGTATGCGAATTTTCTGTCATGAATGTGGGCGTGAGCGTCGATGACGCCAGGCATTACAATTTTCTCTTCAACGTGCAAGATTTCGTCGGCCTTCGGGGCCATAGGCTCCTTACACACTGACACAATTACGCCGTTTTCAATGGCAATGCAAGCCTTTAGGAGCCCGCGGGATGTGGCTATCATCCCTCCTTTCACAAGCAAATCCACCTTATTTTTCATGATGCGTTCTCCACAACACCATAACCACGCTCAACGAATCATTCCTAGCTCCTTCTTCAAGCCAAGCCTCTTCAAAGTACTCCTTTCTATAACCTCCCGTCTCCTTGTCCCACCCTCTGAGCTCATAATGCTCGTCTAGCATTACATTCAGGTTTATGAGCGCGCGCTAAACATGGTCCCTGTGGCTCCATAGCGGTATATAGCCTCAGCAGGACATGCCTCTTGGCATAATGGCGCGTCGCATTGTTGGCAAACCATGGGAATTGATATGCCCTTTTCATCGTCCATGAGTACTCTTATCCTTGAGCGCTTAGGATTAAAACTTTTGTTGTGATAAAAGGAGCAAACGAGTTCGCAAACCCGACAATTGGTGCACTTCTCTGGACCTATAATAAGAATCTCCTTCACACTCAAGGAAGGTTTCCCAACCTTTCGTTTAAATACGACCACTTGATTTAGAACATATTAACATTGCAAAATAAAAACCTAATGACGGATGTATTATGGCAAACATGCTCATCAAAAATGGCCTCGTTTTAACAATGGACCAAAAAAGACGTGTCCTCAAAGACGGGGCTGTGTCCATTGAAGGCGACCACATAGTCGCCGTCGGGAAAACAAGTGATATTTCAAGGCGCGTCGATGTCGAGAAGGTCATCGATGCTTCGGGGAAAATTGTTATGCCAGGCCTTATATGTTCGCACACTCACTTATACGGCATACTACTGAGAGGGGCGCCCCTCTTCGCCAAAATGAAGCCGCCGGCAGACTTTACGCAGATTCTTCAGAGGGTTTGGTGGCCCGTTGATGAGGCAATGAATTATCAAGATGCTTATGCGAGCGCCCTTGTTGGCTGCCTAGAGTTCTTGAAAACAGGCACAACCTTCTTCGTCGACACCTACTCAGGGCCCAATTCCATCGAAAAAGTGCTAGATCATATTGCTAAGGCTGTCAAGGAAGTCGGCATTAAGGGTATAATAGCCTATGAGGCCACCGAACGCCACAGTAGGGAAGAAGGCAGAAGGGGAGTTAAAGAGAACGTAAGGTTCATCAAAAAGACTGGGGGCAAGGGCAAGGTTCGGGGAATGTTCAGTATCCACGCAAGTTTCACCGTTTCCGACGACCTGATTAAGTGGGTCAGGGAGCTAGCCAATACACACAAGGTTCCAATAACAATGCATGTGTCAGAGGGCCTCTCTGATGTTTACCACAACATGGAAAGATACGGTAAACAAACCATTGAAAGACTTTATGGCGTAGGCCTCCTTGGACCAGATGTGGTCTTGGCCCATTGCGTAAACATAAACCATAACGAGTTAGAAATTTTGGTCAAAACGGGAGCCAAGGTCGTCCATAACCCCATGTCAAACATGCTAAATGCTGTTGGTGTTGCACCCGTGCCCAAAATGTTAGAGATGATGATACCTATTGGACTAGGAAACGACGGCTACATATTCGACGGCTTCGAAAACCTGAGAGCAGCTTATCTGCTTCACAAGGTTTGTGAAAGGGACCCAAGGGTCATAACTCCGTTGCAGACAATTGAAATGGCCACAATCAGAGGGGCGGAACTTTACGGACTTGAAAAAGAAATCGGCTCAATAGAGGTTGGAAAAAAGGCAGATATGATCATAATAAAACCTGACATCTTGCCGACGCCTTTAACCTCTCAAAGTGTTTATGGCCACCTCGTCAACACGGTTGACGGAGACGACGTAGAGACAACTGTCGTCGATGGAAAGCTGCTCATGGAGAATAGAAAGGTATTAACCGTGAACGAAGAAGAGGCGGAGAAGATCGCTCAGAAGACAGCTGCACAATTATGGAGGAGGCTCGAAGAGGTTAGGCCACAAATGGACATTTTAGGAATTTTGTAAAGCGTAGCTCTTATCTCTACCTTTTACCTCTTTTATGCCAGTTGCTGATGAAACATTTCTTTGAGGTTTTCAATAGAACTCGCGCGCGCGAAGGACGTGCAATCATTGAGGATGGTAGCGAAGACAGCGTTATAAAAGAGTTTCAACCTAAAATCATAAATCTAAAGAGTGTCAAGTCAAAGTTGCGGTGGCCTTGGTGAAATGTCTCGTATAAAGCTTTTCGGAAGGGACCTAATATCCACCCAAGATTGGACAAGAGAGGAGATTGAAGAATCCCTTAGACTGGCTACGGAATTCAAGAAGAAATATCGCTCAGGAGAGCAGTTACCAAGCCTCTTGGAAAAAAAGAACTTCTTCATTGTTTTCTACGCCCCTTCTACGAGAACCCGAGCAGCATTTGAGGCTGGCATGACCCTTCTTGGGGGACACGCAGCCTACATTGACGTGAGTACAACTAGGATTGGGGCGGGTGAAGCCGTTAAAGATGTTGCAAAAATGTATGAGAAATACGGGCATGGGATTGGCATACGCATACTGGATGCCACAATAGACTACAAGTACGGGCTTGGCAACAGCGTCGTCAGGGAATACGCCAAACATAGCGAGGTTCCAGTGATTAACATGGCGTGCTGCACCTATCATCCTACGCAGGGATTAGCCGACTTAATGACTGTTCAGGAGAAGTTAGGAAAAGTCCTAGGAAAAAAATACGTGATCATGTGGGGTTATTCAAAAACATTTAGAGGAAGGTGCAGCATCCAAGAAGAAGCCTTAATTATGACGCGGTTCGGAATGGATGTAGTTCTGGCCCATCCGCCTGGTTTTGAGATTGACCCAAAAATAGTAGAAGCTGCGAAAAAGAACGCCGCTGAAAGCGGTGGAAGCTTTGAAGTGAGCTATGACTATATGACAGCCTTGGAGGGAGCCCACGTCGTGTTTCCAAGAAACTGGGCCAGCACGGCGTTGCTCAAAGTAGGCGCATCCGAGTTCGGCGTAGAAAAAGAAGCTGCAATACACGATACATTTAGAGACTGGTCGCTTACGCGGAGACTAGTCGATCTTATGGACAAGCGTGCAATCGTGACCCATGTGTTACCCGTTCTTCGAGGCGAGGAGGCAACGGACGAGGTTATGGATAGCCCCAAATCTGTGATTTACGATCAAGCGGAAAATGGCTTGTACACTAAGATGGCCACGTTGGCCCTGACCATGGGCAGAATGTCGACCACTTAATGTAAAATTTGTGTACCAGTCTTTCCTTGCAACGCTCGTTCGATGTTCTCTGGATTTGTGATGAGGGCTTTTTTTCCTCCATTTTCGAGGAAATCTATTATTGCTTGGATTTTAGGGCCCATGCTGCCCGGGGGAAAGTGTCCTTCTTCATAGTATTTTTTTGCTTCGTGTAGGGTCATTCTATCTAGCCACTTTTGGTTGGATTTACCAAAGTTGAGGGCTACCTTTTCTACAGCTGTGGAGATTAAGAATAGGTCTGCCTTTATGCCTATGGCAAGTAGAGCCGAGGCGTAGTCCTTATCGATGACCGCCTCTATACCCTTTAATTTTCCGTTTTCCTCGATAACTGGGATGCCCCCGCCGCCCACAGCAATAACTGCAAACCCTTGGTCAATGAGGGCTTTAATAGCGTCTTGTTCGATAATGCGTAGAGGTATGGGCGATGGCACCACCCGCCGCCAGCCACGTCCGACATCCTCCATTATGTTCCAGCCCCGTTCATCGCGATACCGTTCAGCCTTCTCCTTATCATAAAAGGGTCCTATGGGTTTAGTGGGGTTCTGAAAGGCTGAATCATTCTGGTCGACAAGCACTTGGGTTGCTACGGTGACCGCCTGCTTTTTTATGCCCCGCCGCTTGAACTCGTTGTATAGACACTGCTGAATCATGTAGCCGATGGCCCCTTGGGTGTCAGCTCCGCAGGAATCAAGCGGCACAGTATGCAGTACATGGCTTGCCAATTCTGAACGTAGAAGGATGAAGCCCACTTGAGGGCCGTTGCCATGGGTTATGACCACGTTCCAGTCCTGTTCTATCATACTGGCAATATGAGCGCAGGTCTCTCGCGTGGCCTCAAATTGGTCCGGCACAGTCTGATGATTTTTATCTTTAATCAGCGAATTGCCACCGATGGCGACGACAGCCAATTTTGTCATTTTCTTTTCGTCATAAGACAAAAATGGCGTACGCCAAAAAAACCTTTCCATTGTGGCACTGTCGAAATAGCAGTTGGAGGAGAGCATAGCGCGCGTTCTGCATGTTTTCATAACCATCCGCACGGATTTCCTCTCCCCCTTCAACATGGACAAGCCCTCCTTCAACTATGGCGCAATATTTATCTCTCGTTCCATTGTCCCTAACGTATTGTATAACAGTCTTCTACTAAAACAATGAAATGGACAGCAAAGCGCACGCTTTTGGGCAGTTCAGATTTCCCGTAATGCGACATCAACAAATTTTTCCCTCAGGTCAAATTTTTCAAAAAGTAGTTCTCGTATGTAAAGTCTTGCTTTTTTGCTGTTCAGGACTTCGTAATTCTGGATACTTATCAAAGATCTTACTGTGTGCCCCTCTTTTTCCAAACGCTCTCGACCCTCTTCATAAGATTTATCGATAACCGCTAGTATCTCAACAACCTTTCCTCCAGCCTTAGAAATCAGGTTTACTCCTCCTAGCATGGCATTCCCTGTTCTTAAGAAATCATCGAATAGAAGCACTTTATCTTGAGGCTCTATACCCCCGTACGGTATGATGAAATGTTCTCCAAAACCCTTTGTTGCTGAAATAATCAGTAAGTCACTCTTGATGTAGCTGTCCCATGTTTTTGGAACGTGAGAGCCTCTTCTGATGGGAATAAAGTGTGCATTGAGGGAGGAAGCAACTATAGGTGCGATGTAGAACCCAGAGGTTTCGGGAGCTGCAACTTTATTGATTTTTCCAATATATAGAGGTTTCAAAATTATATCACTGATGTCTGTGAACAATGAAATGTCAACTATTTTATTGACGAAATCAACGCTTAACAGACCGTCTTTCGTTATGCTTACTTCTTTTGGATTACAAAAGTGACCGAGAAATCTGGATTTGATATTTCTAAGTGCTTTTTCATCATTACTTAGAACCATGAGTATCCACAACTCAGCCTTGATTAAGATGGTTATTTAAAAGTTTTCCAAAATGAGATTCCATTGTTATTGCGTTTAGGAAACTTTTTTCAAGCCTAATTTGACTAGATCTTCTATGACATCAAACCCATGACAACACTGGAAGTAATGGAATTCCATTCAGCCTCCTCCAACTACTATGCCAACCCAAACATCGTCTCCATCTCTTAGGTTCTTTTCTAGTCGCTCGAGTTTGTTATTTACGAATATCCAAAGATGATTCATCTCATCATCTTTGAATCCTAACTCTGCCAGCATCGTCTTGACCGTCGCATCATCAGCTAGCTCCAGATCAAAAATAGGCTTATCCCGCGTACGCCTGAGGACGGGCATCAATTTAACTTTTAAATGGATTGTTACGGCTATCGCCTCATCTGCTTAACACAAAAATAAAGGTTCCATTAGAAAAGTTTAACTCATTCATAATTCAGTAACGAAAATCAATTATCACAAACCCATTAAGGAGAATCAGTAATGAGGATAGCAGCAGTTCCATCAATCAATGTTCTCAACCGCATTTTATCGCTAATTCTTGCACAATCTATAAAAAGATTAAGCCAAATTTCTTAACAACAATGGAAGAATGTGATGGAATGAGCGCGAACTCGAGGGTGTTAATTAACAACTTTGAGTACCTCGAGCCCGAAACGGTTGCTGAGGCGATAACTATACTCACAAAGTACGGAGAGGAAGCTAAGGTGATTGCAGGTGGGACGGATGTGCTCGTTGACATGAAAAAAGGGAGAATTAGTCCGAAGTACTTAATTGGTCTCAACAAAATCCCCAACTTGGCTTACCTCGTAGAGGATGCGAGTGGACTTCATATAGGCGCCAGAACAACCTTTAGAGAAATCGAGGAGTCCGGATTGATCAAGGAAAAATACCCCCTTCTGTTGGAAGCTGCATCGGCCATGGGCACAGTTCAAATCAGGAATATGGCCACTATAGGTGGTAACATATGCAATGCGCTTCCCTCCGCCGATTTCCCGCCAGCCCTTGTTGCCTTAGACGCTACGATAAGAATAGCTTGTCAGAGTGGTGAAAGGGCAATGAACTTAGAAGAGTTCCCAGTGGGCATCAGAAAAACGAAATTGGAGTGCTGCGAGCTATTGAAAGAGGTTCAAGTAAAAACACTTCCTACCCACTCTGGAACAGCCTTCCTAAAGCTCGGAAAGACCTCTGAAGATTTGGCCACAGTGAACACGGCCGTACGCCTTACTTTGGGAAACGATAGGAAATGCAAAGCAGCAAGAATAGTAGTTGGTGGGGGTGTAGGACCTACCTTATTTAGGTCAAGAGAATCAGAAGCCTTGTTGGAAGGTAATATTCCAGACGAGAGCCTTTTGAGGGAGGCGGCTCAAGCGGCGTGCAAGAAGATGAGTTGCAGACCAACTTCAATACGGGGTTCTCCCTACTATAAGACGGAAGTCACAAAAGTGTTGGTCATGCGTGCATTAACTAAAGCCCTTGAAAGAGCAAGGGTAGGTTGAAAAGATGAAAAAGGAAATAGAGTTCACAATTAACGGGGAGAAGAGAAAACTTGCTGTGAATACAAAGGATTTACTCCTAGATGTTATACGCAAGGATTTAGGGTTAACTGGAACGAAGTACGCGTGCGGCACTGGTGAGTGCGGAGCTTGTACTATACTAATGGAGGAGAAACCCGTCCTCTCGTGTTTGATGCTTGCAGTTATGGCTGACAAGAAAAACATCACTACAATAGAAGGGATTGGCACAGATAAGAATCCACACCCGTTGCAGGAAGCATTCGTTCAGGCAGGAGCTGTTCAATGCGGCTATTGTACACCTGGGATGGTCTTGTCGGCCAAGGCTCTGCTGGACAAGAACCCGAACCCGACAGAAGTCGATATCAAAAGAGCGATAGGAGGACACCTCTGCCGCTGTACGGGGTATGTGAAGATAATTGAAGCAATTCAGCTTGCTGCAAAACGCATGAGGAGGTAGGATGAAATGCGAGAATTTAGTATTGTTGGGAAAAGTGTCGCAAAGGTGGATGCTCTCCCTCTTGTTTTAGGGAAACCCCTCTTCACGGATGACATCGAGCTTAAAGGGATGCTCCATGCAAGAATTCTATGGAGCTCCTATGCCCATGCCAAGATCAGAAACATCGACACGAGTGCGGCTGAGGCCCTTACTGGTGTCCGCGCTGTACTTTGTTACAAGAATGTGCCACGCGTGATCCATACTGAGGCGGGGCAGAGCTGGCCTGAGGCTTCTCCTTATGATACTGTCTTGTTTGACAACAAAGTTCGCTATGTGGGGGATAGAGTGGCGGTCGTGGCGGCCGAGAGTGAGGAAATCGCTACTAGGGCACTAGGATTAATCAAGGTTGACTACGAGCCTCTACCTGCGATTCTAGACCCTGAAATGGCCATGGATGAGGACGCTCCGGTTATACATGATGAGCCAGATTGCAGATATTTGATACCAGTGTTTTATGACCCTAAGCATAACCACTTAGCCCATATTGACTTGGATGTTGGAGATTTTGAGCGAGGGATAAAGGAGGCTGATTTCGTCACTGAGCATAAGTTCAAAACCCACTATGAGCAGCACTGCGCCTTGGAGCCTCATACTTGTATCTGCTACTTTGATCCCACTGGACGGCTTGTTATTCGCACCAGTACTCAAGTCCCATTTCATGTCCGCAGAATAGTCGCCCAGTGCCTGCAGATTCCAGAGAGGATGATAAGTGTAATCAAGCCGCGCGTTGGTGGTGGATTTGGGTCAAAGCAGGAGGTAGTCATCGAGCACGTGTGTGCAGCATTAACTATGCGAACAACGCGCCCAGTCAGATTAGCGTATACGAGAGAGGAGGTCTTCGTTTCGTCAAGGACACGACATCCGATGGTAATGTGGGCTAAGGCAGGCGTTAAAAAGGACGGAGCACTCTCTGCAATTTACCTACGAGTTCTGAGTAATGCTGGACCTTACGGCTCTCACGGGATGACCGTGCTGAGCAATACATGTGCTAAGGCCCTGCCGCTTTATCGCTGTGACAACATCAAGTGGATAGGAGATACCGTATATACCAACCTTCTAAGGGGCGGGGCTTATCGAGGCTACGGAGTAACCCAAGCATCTTTTCCAATGGGAGTCATGATGGACGAGATGGCAAACGCAATCGGAATGGATCCAGTGGACTTCTGGAAGATGAACACAATCAGAAAAGGGGATACCTCTCCTATTTTCACAGCTTTGAGCGAAACGGGAAGAGGCGTTGAGATGATAGTTGAGAGTTGTTCATTACCCGAGTGTATCGAAAAAGGTGCGGAGATTTTTGGTTGGAAGGAGAAGCGCAAGCGGTACAAGTATCAGCCCGACGGACCTATCAAACTCGGCGTTGGCATGTCCTGCATTGTGCAAGGTGGCACAGTTCCCTTGGTTGACATGGCAGCAGCATCTGCAAAGATGAACGAAGATGGCTCATTCAACCTTTTAGTTGGGGCTGCCGACATTGGGACTGGAGCTGATACAGTGTTGGCTCAAATCTTCGCCGAGACCCTTAGCATACCCATCGACGATGTAATCTTGCATTCTACAGATACGGACATCACTCCATACGACAAAGGGGCCTACGCGTCAAGCACCACTTACCTCTCAGGAATGGCTGTTCTCAAAACTGCTGAAAAAATTAAAGAGCAGATTTTGAGAGTAGCGGCGGACATGATTGGAGAACCCGAGGGAGATTTGGTTGTCAAAAACAAGGCCGTTGTCTCCAGCAAGAGCGGCAAAGTGTTGCAGTTCAGTCAGATAATAAGGAGTGCACTATATAACAGGAATCAGTTCCAGATAGCTGCTACGGCATCCAGTCTCAGCAAGGTGCCTCCACAAACTTTTGCGGCCCACTTTGCAGAGGTTGCAGTAGACACTGAGACAGGGCAGGTGAAGGTGATCTCTTACGTGGCAGCTGTCGACTGCGGGACGGCAATCAACCCTAAGCTTGCTGAGGGGCAAGCAGAAGGAGCGATAGTGAACGGCATAAGCTACGCTCTTACCGAGGAGTTCTTTTTTGACAATGTTGGTAGAACACTCAATCCGTCATTTGAGTCTTACAAAATATTCTCTGCTTTGGACATCCCCAAGATTAGAGTTATTCTAGTCCCAAGCTTTGAGCCAACCGGCCCCTATGGTGCAAAAACATTAGGTGAAGTAAATATTAATGGACCTCTACCGACTATTTCCAACGCTATCAGCCAAGCCGTTGGCGTAAGGCTTTGTGAAACGCCATTCACCCCAGAAAGAGTCCTGAAGGCTCTCAAAGGAAAATGATTAGTTCGCATCTTCAGTCCTCCTCGATCACTTGAAACATGGTCTTCCCCCTTTAAATAAGGAAGGGCTACAGACCACACAGTTGAGGCATTGGTAGGCTTGATGGTTATGCAGTTTGTTCTCATGTTGACGGGGCGCAGTTATTCCCGAAGGTTATGGCATGAACTGGACACAGGCTGACGCATAACCCGCATCCATAGCATTTTTTCCCATCAACAGAAACAATAGTTTTTTTGATGCCCTTATTCAAGGCAAGCGCATTATATACGCACGTCCTGATGCACACCCCACATCCGGTGCATTTTTTCTCATCAACCTTCGGCGACACGCTGTGAGTTCGAAGAACTTCTTTTGGAAGATGCTTGAGAGCTATTCCCCGTATATCACCTATGCAGCTATATCCATTCTTCTTCATGAACTCTTCAATTTCTTTAACGACCCTGCTGTATATGCTTGGCCCTTCTAAGATAGCCCCTGTGCATATTTGAACTGCTGTTGCGCCAGCCATAAAATGTTCAACGGCATCTTCACCGCTCATTACCCCGCCGACCCCTATCACGGGGATTCTGACGGTTCGGGCAACCTCTGCGACGCATCTTATTGCTAGCGGCTTCAAGGCTGGTCCTGAAATCCAACCGTATCCGTTTTCTCCACCCAGATAGGGTTTTCCTGTGGTTATGTCAATATGGAGGCAGGGACCAAAAGAGTTTATGGCTACGATCCCATCGACTCCTGCTTTTTCCGCTGCCTTAGCAAACATAGCGATCTTGGCACCTTGGGGGCTAAGCTTCGCAAATACAGGTATGTCTACCTCTTCTTTCAAGACTTTTGCTACTTCAACTATCGGCCTTTTCCCCAGATAATGCGTTGAGAATTCAATTGCATGGACACCACAATTTTCTATCAGATCAGCAATTTTCTTAATCTGCTCAGGAAGGTATCCAACGCTAGCTATAAGGGGCAATCCTGTCTCAAGCGCGATTTTAAGTTCCTTTTCTACCCATTGACGATAAGGAATATCGGACCAAGTTTCAACGTTTAAGAGCCCCTTAGGGTGAGCTATTCTTCTATCGAGAATCGCTAAGCATGGTCTAGGAACCTTTGCCGGAGTGTCGCTAATGGTTTTCGTAACCAACCCGCCTGCCCCATGTGCTGCTACCACTTTCAAGGCATTTCCATCTCTCCCTGCTGGCCCTGCAGCGTTCATAACAGGATTCTTAAAACAGATCCCAGAAATCTCAATTGAAAGATCAATCATTTTTTATCACCAGTGCGCGCGACGACTGCTACCTTTTTTATTCAGTTATGTCCTTCTGTGGACTAACCACAAGTTATAATAAAGTTGCGTCTTCCTTTAAAAATGAGAGCATTAAGCGTACCTGCTAATTTAAACTTCGTCGAAATTAAAGCGATCGTAGAAGTTAGAACTCTTTCCACCTTGGTCTAATCGTGATTCCAGCTCTTTCATCTACTTTCTCGCTTAGTTCAAGAGCTTTCTCAATGACGGGGACTTCGTCAATAGTTTTAATCACCCGCTTCTCCATAACGATCTTCCCGTCAATAATAACCGTATCGACATCGGATCCTACAGCTGAATAAACCAGGTTCGAAGGAAGATTTCTGTAGGGAACCATATGAGGCTTCTTCGCGTCAATCAAAATAATGTCAGCCCTCTTCCCCACCTCTAAGGACCCTATCTTGTCGTCCCAAGACAAAGCCTTCGCGCCGTTAATAGTGGCGATCTCAATTGCCTGCTCGGCTGTCACGGCTGTGGGCGATTGGAGTCTAGCCTTGTGTATCAGAGCTGCTATTTTCATTTCCCTGATCATGTCATAGCAGTCGTTGCTAACACCACCATCGCAGCCCAAAGCGACATTCACACCTGCTTCCAACATTTCTGGAACCCTAGCGAAGCCCGATGCCAGTTTCATATTGGAGGAGGGACAGTGACAAATGTTGGTTTTTGTTTGGGCTAGAAGTTTGATGTCTTTGTCCGTTAACCAGACCGCATGGATTAACATGATGTTCGGACCCGTCAATCCAACTTCGTTCATGAATTCCATAGGGGTTTTGTCGAACCTTTCCTTCAGGTATGCAACGTCTTCTCTTACTTCCGCTAGGTGTATGTTGACACCTGTCCCGTATTTCCTTGAAAGCTCGCTGACTTCCCTGAACAAATCAGGACTGCAGGCACCTGGGGGACGAGGGCCAAACCAAACTCTTATGCGATCGTTCCCTGCTTTGTGCCACTTTTCTATCATGACCATTGCCTCTCTTGTGGATTCTTCTCTGCTTTCCCTCATCCCCTCTGCGATGGCTTGCTCCTCTGCCGCGTATCCTGCTGCCTCCATTATTGTCTTGGCCAAGGCTGCTCTCATTCCCATCTCGCTGACGACCTTGGCTATTTCGTCGAAACCGTACCGGGTTTGGATCAGGGTCTCAGCAAAACATGTGGTTCCGCTCTTGATCATTTCTAGGCAGCACAGTTGGGCGCTGGTTCTTCCAATTTCTTCGTCGTATACGCCTTGAAGAGGCCATATTCTCTCGTTTAACCATGAGATCAGCCTTCTATTGTCCTCCACGCCACGAATCAAGGCTTGGGCTAGGTGCACATGACAGTCTATAAAGCCTGGCATCACAATCTTGTGGGTGGCGTCAATCTCTATTTCTCCGTTGTATTTCCTCTTGACATCAACGGTTTTCCCAACGTTGACGATCTCGCCGTTTTCTATTGCCACAGCGCCGTCCCTGATTATCATTCTGTTCTTGTCTAGAGTAACCAAATAGCCGTTCTTTATGAGAATGCTAGTCAACTTGAAAACCTAGGATAAGTCAATTTGCTTCCTTTATAAAAAAACTTCGGATTAAGGTCTCTGTTCTATTTTGATAGAGGTTAATCTACAAGCATATCTTCTACGGATGCTCCTACTTCGCGAGCGCGAATCTCTGCCCATAGTTAGCGCGCGCATCAGCACTCGCTAAGTAGCGCGAGCTACAAGAGAGATATTATTTTAGTTTTGTTTTTGCCTGTTCGAGTTTCGCTACGGCTTCAAATTCTTTCAGATCCGGCTTGATCGTTGGGGTTTTTCTAAATCGGCTCATTACGGCTTTAGGGTCCTTTAATCCGCTTCCAGTTACTAGGACAACTACGATTTCGTCTTTCTTGATTTTGCCTTCCTTAGCCAGTTTGACTAGCCCAGCGAGAGAAGCAACTCCTGTTGGTTCGGCGAATATTCCTTCGGTTGAAGCCAGGAGTTTTTGACCTTCGAGGATTTCCTTGTCAGAAACGGTTTCAGCAGTTCCGCCAGTTTCTCTCAAAGCGACAAGTGAAGCATCTCCGTCCCAAGGGAAAACGTCTGTCAGTCCGCTAGCAATAGTATTAACACAGCCCCACGGTTCTATTTCAAAAGGACCCTTATTCTGTTTGAAGGCTCTTACAAGGGGAGCACAGCCTTCCGGCTGTATAGCGGCTAATTTGGACGCTGACTCGATGAAACCGAGATTGCGGAAATCTTTAAACCCCTTCCAGATCCCAGTAAGAAGGCAGCCTGAACCTGTTGGCACCATAACCCAATCCGGCAATTGCCAACCCAACTGCTCAACTATCTCGTAAGTAATTGTTTTTGGCCCCTCAACTTGGTAAGGATTGAAGGACCCAAAACTGGGACACGGATACCACCCATACTTTTCAACAACTGCTAAGAGCATTTGCACCGTGGGATCCTTGCCTTTTTCCATGGCTTTAACGCGCATCACCATTGTCCCGTATAGGCGAATTTGGGCAAGTTTAACCTCGGGCGCCGATTCAAGTACAAAAGCGTAGCACTTCAGTCCTGCTTTGGCAGAATGCGCGGCTAAGGCCGCGGCTGCATTTCCACTTGACGCCGTGGCTGTTGCCTTGACGCCAAATTCGACGGCTTTTGAAACGCCCACTGTCATTGAACGATCTTTAAATGATCCGGTCGGGCTTCGAGTTTCATCTTTCAAGTACAGGTTTCTTAGGTCAAGCTTCTTGGCAAGGTTATTTGCTTTTAGGAGTGGAGTTGCTCCCACCTCAAGGGTAACAATGTTTTTCTTGCTTTCAACAGGAAGAAACTCAAAGTATTTCCATAGTTTTTGCGCTCGCTGAGACAGAAGTTTCTTGTTCACTTTTTCTGCTATAGCTTGATAATCGTAGTAAATATCTAAACGGCCACAATCCTTTTTCGGGCACATGCACAACTTATCTGCAAGAGAGTATTCTTCACCGCAGCGGGCACATCGAATTTTAGTCACAAACGACATTTAGGGGCACACCAACGGGCTTCTAAATATCTCATGTTTAGTTGCTAGAAAGAAAAGAGTTTTTCTTCTATTCCATGATTTCCTACATGGATTAATATTTATTCAGCTCTCTCATGCTGTGCTCACCAAAAGACTGCTCGCTCGCGGAATTTCTACTTTCTTGACTTCACAGCTAAGCCTGTTTCGCTGGTCACGCACGCTCTTTTTGGAATTTTCATGCTTTCAGAAGAAGGATTTTTCCGATGAAGTCAAGGTGGAGCCTCCCCCAAACCTCTTCCCATTTCAGATTGTACTTAATCCGATTACACCTGTTACTAGCACGTTTAATGCGTCTTGAAAGGCGAAATTTATAAATTCAACGTGCTACTGGTAGGTTTTCATCGGGGCATATTCATGAAATCGTATGTTGGAATTTTCAAAGGTAAAGATTGGCTTGAGACTCAATCTTGGTCTCAAGAAGACTTGACAACACTCTTAAAAGCGGCAAAGGACTTGAAACAAGAATACAAATCTCGAGAACCTTCAGCCGACATCCTTCGGGACCGTACTCTTTTCATGATCTTCTTCAACCGATCATTGCGAACTAGAAACAGCTTTGAAGCAGGCATGACACAACTAGGAGGGCATGCCCACTTTCTTTCGCCACAAGACATCTATGTCCCAGCGCTGCCCGAAGATGAGGAAGCGTACAAAACCGAGCGGATCGCCGACGTCGCACGAGTTCTTGACGAAATGGGGGATGCAATTGCCATCAGAATCTACGGCGATGCAACTAAATGGCTGTACGGGCGTGGCCATCGCACAATAGAAGAATTTGCTAGATGGGCCAGGATTCCAGTAATCAACATGGAGGATGACGTGTACCATCCATGCCAGGAAATGGCTGACATACAAGCTATCGATGAGCATCTTGGCAAATTTAGAGGAAAGAAATTCGTCATGTCGTGGGCTTACAGTGAAGGATTAAAACCCCTTGCAGTGCCCCAAAGTTGTTGTTTGATAGCCACAAAAATGGGCATGGACGTGGTGTTCGCCAGACCAAGGGGCTTCGAACTAGAAGACGGAATAATGAAACTTTGCAGGGAAAACGTTGACAGATATGGAGGCAGTTTTGAAGAAACCGATAGCATGGAAGAAGCCTTTGAAGGAGCTCACGTTGTATACCCAAAAAGCTGGACTGCAAGAGCAGCCTTACCCGGCCCATGGGGTGGACCTGCCCAACCCGACAAACAACTTGCCCTAGAATTGGCGCGCAAGTACAATTCTTGGATATGTGACCAGGCTAAGATGGATTTGACCAACAAAGCCATTTACATGCACTGCCTACCAGCGGATCGCGGAATGGAAGTTACAGATGAAGTTATCGACGGCCCTCAGAGTGTCGTATTCGATGAGGCGGGCAACAGACTTCACTCACAAAAAGCGATAATGGCGGCAATCATGTAATGCTCTGCGCGCGCTAAATGCTATCTTTTTTCAATAATTGCGATCCCTGAACTAGTTCCTATTCGATTGGCTCCTGCTTCAATCAAATTCACAGCATCCTGATATGTTCTTATTCCGCCAGAGGCTTTTAAACCAAAATTTGGACCAACAGTATCTCTCATAAGCTTAACATCATTGGCAGTAGCCCCTGGAGCGTTGAATCCAGTGGAGGTCTTCACAAAATCTGCACCAGAATCTCTAACAAGTCTACAGGCTAAAACTTTCTCATCTTCTGATAGCAATCCAGTCTCAATGATCACTTTTACAATCTTGTCTTTTCCAGCTTTCACGTGCTCAACAACTGAACGTATATCCGCCTTCACAAATTCGTAATCCTGGGATTTTAATGCTCCAATATTCATAACCATGTCTATCTCGTCTGCGCCGTCATCGACTGCTTTCTCGGCTTCAAAAGTTTTTATCTTGGTGGTACTAGCTCCAAACGGGAAACCTACTACGCTGCAAATTCTCACATCGCTATTGCGAAGAATGTCCGCTGCAAATTTTACATAAAAAGGATTAACACAAACAGACCAAAAACCATAAGTTTTGGCCTCTTCGCAAAGACGTCTAATATCATCTTTTGTTGCACTTGGTTTTAATAGCGTATGATCAATCAGCCTAGCTAGCTGCTCCTTTGTTAACATTGTAGTTCACTCCAAAGTCTCGTATATTATTGCTTTTTGACCTAATTTAGATTACTTTTCTCTTGAGTAAAAAAGACAAAGATTTTCTGACCAGCGCCGAGCCAATCTTCAGAAGCTCTTGAATCCTTCTAATATCTTGACTTTCAGCATAAATTCTAAATACAGGTTCAGTGCCGCTAGGTCTAAGCAGCAGCCATGAGCCATCTGGATAAATAACTTTTATTCCGTCAATGGTAACCACTTCAGCTTCCTCTTTCCTCTTCTTCCACTCTCTCAAAGCGTTCATCATTACCCCATTCTTTAAAATTTCTGGACAGCGAATTGCCTCCTTCCCCATATGAAATTTAGGAAACTCTTGTACAAGTTCTGAGAGAGATTCTTGTTCTCTTGCCATGATCTCAAGCATTCTCAGAGTCGCTAGAACCCAGTCACCGTAAAGTATGGTTTCCGGCCAAATATTCTTCCCCGTTTCCTCTAAACCAAAAACCGCGTTTACTCTCTTGAGAGCACTCACAATGTTAGGAGGGCCAATTTTCGTATGCTCCATTTTCCCGTTATAAACGTCACAAGCCCAATTGATTAATCGAGAAGTATTAATCGGAGCCACAATAACTCCGCTCCCGTGTCTCTTCAAAACATCTCTAACAAAAACGCACCCTGAAACATCACCCCACAACACCTTGCCTTCACTATCCACGAATATGGCTCTATCCCCATCCGTATCAGTTGCAGACCCAATATCAGCCCTGTTTGCAATAACTCTTCTGGCTAATTCACCAAGAACTTCAGGTCTAGGGTAAGGATCTCTATTAGGATATGTTACGTCGACACTACCATTTATCAAAACCACTTTGACACCGGCAGCTTGAAGAATTTTATTGCAAATAAGAGCTGATGCCCCATTCCCAGGGTCCATTATCACTTTAAAGTCTGATGATGCAATCTTTCCAAGATCAACGTACCTAAGGACATTTCTGAAGTAGAGATCGAGGGCATCAATTTCTGAGAGCTTGCCCACTTCATTCCAAGCCACAGCTTCAGGCTTACCTAAAAAAATCTTTTCAAATTCAAGTGATTCTTCAACCGAGAACTCAGCGGTGTCACGCATGAAAAATAATAACCCAATAATCTCAGGCGGAGTGTGGCTACCAGTTACTACTGCCGCGCCATCAAGTCCTCTTTCCTTTACAGTCCAAAGGACTGCAGGAGTAGGTGCAATACCGCAATCTTCAACATTGACACCGCCGGCGAGGACCCCAGAGATGAATGCATAGTGCAATGGTTTGGCTGGTAATCTAACGTCTCTTCCAACCGCAACTGTGCCTCTATTGCCAAGAAAAGAAGCAAAGGTCACGCCAAGTTTTGCTGCCATCTCAGGAGTTATCTTCACGTTGGCAGTTCCTCTAATTCCTGAAGTCCCAAAAAGTCTAAGGTTCTTCGTAGCGCGCGCACGGTTCTTCGTTGAATTCCTCTTTTCCTCTTCCTCAAACTCTATGGACTGCGACATGTTACTCCTTCTACAGTTGGTCTTCCCCTTACTTATAGAGCTGCCTTGTATATATCAAGAAACCTTGCTCGAAAACCGTTTAACTTCATCGGTTGAAACCACATTAACATAAACACTTCATCACTTTTCAGAATCTATGAAAGGTTTTAAATTTAGAATCAGCAACATCATATTTGGGTGAGTATAATGACTAGGAGAGCCATATCAACTACATTGGCAGCGGGGATTGTTATAGTCATAGTGATAATTGCAGCGATCGCCGTATACGTTATGACGACACCTCCACCAGCACCCAGCCCGACGCCAACTCCAAAACCGACATACAAGGTCGGCCTTATAGTAGCTACTGGCGGCCGAGGAGACAAGTCATTCAATGACATCTCATATGCGGGTGTAGTTAGAGCTAAGAGCGAATTGGGAATAACATTCGATTATGTAGAGCCAAAGGCTATAGCCGAATACGAGGGCTTTCAAAGAGACTTCGCGAAGACCGGAGAGTATGCAATCATCGTTTGCATTGGTTTCGATCAAAAGGAAGCTTTAACCAAAGTTGCGGGCGAGTATCCTAATCAGAAGTTCGTCATCGTAGATGAGGTTGTAGATAAGCCTAATGTGGCGTCTATTCTGTCCAGAATGAACGAAGCCTCCTTTTTGGTCGGCGTAGTAGCTGGAATGAAGACTAAGACAGGAAAGGTGGGCTTCGTTGGAGGCATGGACATACCGCTGATCAGAGACTTCTTTGTGGGATATGAGGCAGGCGTGAAATGGGCGAATCCGACCGCGACAGTACTATCACCGGTCTTCGTTGGAGGTTGGGCTGATCCGACTAAGGCAAAGGAATTGACGCTGGGACTGGTTGAACTGGGAGCTGATGCCGTGTTTGGTGCGGCAGGCAAAAGCGGATTAGGTTTCTTAGAAGGGGCGCATGAAAAGACTATCACAGGCTTGGGCGTGGACGCATGTCAATGCTATACGTTTCCAGAAGTATTGGCTAGCGCAACAAAGAGGGTTGATGTTTCAGTGTTTGAGATGATAAAGGCAACAGTTGATGGGACATTCAAGGGCGGAGTCTACAGTGGAGGCTTGAAGGAAAAATGGACTGGATGCTGTAGATTGCCTGATGAGGAAGGGTTCTGGGAGCAACAGTTCAACTTTAAACACACTTTGTTAGAAGCTGAAATAAAAGATAAAATTGTAGAGGCAAGGGACAAGATCGCTGCTGGCGAGATCAAAGTGCCCAGTGGCTTCGCTTAGGCAGAAAAGTTAAATCTCTATCTCCCTCTCTTTTTTTATTATGATTTCAGCTGTCGAAATGGTTGGCATTACTAAAACCTTTCCTGGTGTGATAGCTAACGACAAGATAGATTTCGTTGTTGAAAAGGGGGAAATTCACGGTTTACTTGGAGAGAATGGCGCAGGAAAAACGGTATTAATGAGCATTCTTTATGGGCTATATCGACCAGATGAAGGAAAAATTTTCGTGCACGGAAACGAAGTAAAGATAGATGGCCCAAACATCGCAATACAATTAGGTATAGGGATGGTTCATCAACACTTCATGCTTGTTCCAAGCCTCACAGTTGCGGAGAACATAATCCTAGGAAGAGAGCCAGCTAAGAACAAAGTATTATTGGACATTGAAAGAGCATTGAAAGATCTGGAAGGTTTTTGTGGACGTTACCGGTTGGAAGTGGACTTGAAATCTCCAATATATACACTGCCCGTCGGCACCCAGCAAAGGGTTGAGATCCTCAAGACGTTGTATAGAGGGGCTGATATTCTGATCCTGGATGAGCCAACATCGGTTCTAACCCCTAGCGAAGTGGAAGAACTTTTTAAAGCATTAATTGCTTTGAAAACTCAAGGGAAGACTGTCATCTTTATATCCCATAAGTTGAAGGAGGTTTTGGCGATTTGTGATAGAATAACCGTTTTGAGGAGAGGTAAGGTGGTGGGGACGGTGAAAGCAAATGAAACCAACGTGGATGATTTAGCTCAAATGATGGTAGGTAGGAATGTTTTTCTTACATTCAAAAAGAAAGAAGTGAGTTCCAAGGAAGTTGTTCTGAGAGTGGAGAATCTAAAGGCCATTAATGATAGGGGTTTGCCTGCGTTAAGGGGGATCACCTTTGAGGTCCACGCATCTGAAATTTTGGGGGTTGCTGGCGTCGAGGGAAACGGGCAAACGGAATTGGTTGACGTTCTCATGGGGGTAAGGAAATCCGAAGGAAAGACGCTTCTAGAGAACACTGATATATCCGAGAAAACTCCCGGAGATAGAATAAGATTAGGAATTTCCCATATACCGGAAGACAGAAACAAGAATGGATTGATACTAGACTTTTCAGTGATGGAGAATTTAATCCTTGGAAGCCAGAATGAGCCACCGTTCACATCGGACAAGGTCAGGCTCAACCTGAAGGAAGCCTCCAACTACGCAAGCAGACTAATCAAGGATTTTTCAATAAAAACGCCGAGTCAAGAGACTCCTGCAAGACATTTATCAGGCGGCACACAACAAAAAGTGATTGTAGCAAGAGAGTTCAGCAGAAAGCCTAAGCTGATTATAGCCTCGCAACCCACCCGCGGACTGGACGTTGGCGCAACCGAATACGTCCGCACGAAACTAGTGGAAATGCGTGATCAAGGTTGCGCTGTTTTGCTAATTTCAGCAGATCTCGATGAAATATGGGCATTAAGCGACCGAATCGCAGTAATTTATGAGGGGGAAATAGTAGCAATCAAAGACCCTGAAACTACTAACGATCAGGAAATTGGACTCCTGATGACTGGTGGTAAAAGTGCCTGAAAGAATAGAAGAGAAAGATTTAGGAGCAGAGAGATTGCTTCGCAGATTTTTCGTTAAATTCAAGTCTGGACTACGAAGAATGCTTCCGCAAGTACTCGCGATTCTTTTAGCATTTTTGGTTGGAGCTATAGTGCTCTTGATAACTGGCTACTCACCAGTAGACGCCTACACTGTAATGATTACTGGAGCATTCGGCGATGTTTTTGGCATTGGACAAACATTGACTCAAGCAACGCCAATAATTTTTACGGCACTTGCATTTCTGTTTGCTTCTAAGGGTGGTCTCTTCAACATTGGAGCTGAAGGCCAACTATTAATTGGAGGATTTATTGCTGCACTCGTTGGAATATCCTTTAATGGATTGCCTAGTTTCGTTCACTTACCTATGGCACTGCTAACAGGAACTCTGGCTGGTGGAATTTGGGGATTAATTCCAGCAATTTTGAAAACAAAACTCGGCGCGCACGAAGTAATTACAACCATGATGCTTAGCTACGTTGCACTTTATGTGACAGGATATATGGTGAATTACCCGTACAAAGCGCCAGGTTGGGTGGCACAAACAATACCAGTTGCACTATCTGCTGAGCTTCCACGTATTCTACAACCAACGCAACTCTCTGCAGCGATTATTCTGGCAATTATTTTGGTTGCAGTTACATATTACGTACTCTTTAGAACCGCCTTCGGTTATGAAGTGAGAGCCATAGGATTAAACCCTACTGCAGCTGAAAGTAATGGAATAAATGTAAAGAGAGGAATGATTCTGGCGCTGTTTGTCAGCGGAGCTATGGCCGGACTGGGAGGAGCAGGTGAAGTTCTGGGGGTTCACAGGCGCTTCATAGAAGGCTTTTCCCCAGGCTACGGTTGGGACGGATTGGCGGTGGCTTTGGTCGGCGGGCTAAACCCCGTAGGCGCGCTGCTCGCCGCTGTATTGTTCGGAGCTCTGAGAAGCGGTGGAATGGTGATGACGAGAGTCACCCATGTGCCACTCGACATAATATCCATTCTTCAAGCATTAGTTATTATATTCGCAGCAGCACCTATGCTAATTAAATATCTTATAAAGAAGGGTAGGATTAAGCGATGGAGCTTCTAGATATAATCAACGTCGGATTATTTGCTGCCGCTTTAAGAATGGCAACCCCTATTGCTTTTGCGGCGCTCGGAGGAATCTTTTCAGAGAGAGTGGGCATCGTAAATATTGGATTAGAAGGCATGATGTTGACCGGTGCTTTTGCGGGAGTAACAGCAAGTTTTTTCAGCGGCAATCCTTGGCTCGGGGTATTAGCAGCTGTGCTTGTTGGTGGATTGCTAGGTCTCTTGCATGCGCTTTTGACTGTAAAATTTGTTGTGAATCAGATTGTGAGCGGAACAGGGATCAATATTTTCGCTCTGGGTTTCACAGCCTACATGTGCCAAAATCTTTGGGGATCACGAGGCGCGTCTGAAAGCGTTCAAGGGCTCAAAGCAATATCGATTCCATTATTGAAGGATATACCGATTCTGGGCGACATTATTGGAGAACACACACCTCTCGTTTATATAATGTTAATTGTAACGGTGCTTTCTTACATCTTACTGTTTAAGACCCCAACAGGACTTAGAATAAGAGCGGTAGGTGAGCATCCCGCCGCTGCGGACACCGCCGGAATAAATGTCCTAAGAATGAAGTACCTGTGTGTGATGATAAGTGGGATGTTTGCAGGACTGGGTGGAGCGTTTCTATCACTAGGTCATTTAAACTTGTTCGCTTGGGGAATGACCGGGGGACGAGGTTTCATAGCTTTGGCAGCGATGATTCTTGGCCAGTGGATGCCTTTTGGCGCCTTTGGAGCCAGCCTCTTGTTTGGCTTCGCAGACGCGTTTCAGATGAGACTTCAAGCATTAGGATTGCTTCCACCTCAGATAATATTGACGATTCCTTATTTACTCACAGTAGCCGTCTTGGCTGGCGTGGTTAGAAGGGCTACTCCTCCAAGCGATTATAAGCCCTATGTTAAAGAGTGACTACTCCCAAGAAGTTTTACGGCTTCAATGGCTATTCTAATTTCATCCTCAATTGCCCTTTGAACGCGCTCATCAAGCTCCCCTGTTTTTTCTCCAGGTTCAAACTCGCCCTTCCGAATCCCCTTTACTATGTTACAGTCAACTGCCAAAATGGCTCCAGATCTAAGCCCCTTCAACCCGGCAAGCGTGAAAACAGCGGAACACTCCATTTCGATCGACAAAACATTTGCGCCACCAAATCGCTGCATTACTTTGCTGTTCTTGCCATAGAAGGCATCTGTAGTCAAAACGATGCCCAGATGGACCTTTTTATTCAACTTTTTGGATGCTTGAAGTAAAGCCGAGACCACTTCGATATTTGCAATGGCAGGGTATCCGATCGGCAAATAAGATCTAGTTGTGCCGTCCATGCGCACCGCAGCGGTTGCAATAATGATATCGCCAACTGCGATATCGGGTTGAAGGGCACCTGTTGTCCCCACCCTAATGAACGTCTCCGCGCCAATCTTCGACAACTCCTCCACAGCAATCGCTGCGGACGGACATCCAATGCCTGTTGAACAAGTCGAGATCTCTATGCCATTAACTTTACCTGAGTAAGTAACATATCCTCTATACTCAACAACTTTGTGTGCCTCGTCAAAAAATGAAGCAATCTTTTCCACTCTTTTCGGATCACCAGGAAGCAGGACATACTTTGCAACGTCACCTACGCCACACAATATATGAGGTTGTATTCTCCTTTTCACCGTTATTCCACCATTCGAACACCAGAAAAGATCTTTGAGCTTACAGCTATAAATTCTGAGCGCCTTTCTTACATTTAATAGTTTACAAAATAATCAGTTCAAACCTCCTGTTTTCTAATGTACACAACAGGAGGCTTCTTCCTTTTAACATATATAGCAATCGCCCCCAAGACCAGGGCAGCTGCAATGAAAGCATACATCAAATTTCTAGATAAGCTTAATTCGGAATTTGCGGAACCAACTAGTCGTCCTAGATTGCTGTTTTCAGTTCTCAAAGCGTTGCAGGTGGTATTCAACATACTATAACTTGCCTGGAGCGAATCATAATCAGCTCGCAGCGCGTCATAGCTCTCTTTTTGGCTGTGATAGCTTGAGTTTAACGAAGAATAGGCTGTTTGTAAAGAGCTGTACTGATCCAATATCAAAGTATAATTTGGGTTTAAGGCACTGTAACGCGCCGAAAGCTCATCATACGACTCAAGAAGCGCCTTATGATCTGCTAAAAGTCCACTATAATTGGCCATCAACCCGTTATAATCGTTCAGAAGTTCGTTATAATCGTTCAGAAGTTCGTTATAATCGTTCAGAAGTTCATCATAAGTCACGGACCGAATCTGAGTGGTGTAAAAAATGTAGGAAGCTTCGCGGCTTGTTGTGTACGCCTGTGTTGAAACGTGCACGAAGCAATACAGCCTATCATGCGCTCCCTTAGGCACTGTAAACGTGCCCTGCTCATATATTTTCTCGTCGGTTGTCACGCTTCTGGAAGGTATATCCACATTGTAAACTTGCTGCCAATCCGCGTCAACAAGGGCCTTAACGACAAGTGTAACGTTAAACCAAAAAACCGACGTTGTCGCCGTTAGCGTCAAATTATGCGTTATAAGATCAGCGGGACGGGCTTCCTCAGGAAAGACCAAATCAATCACGAAGCCCACATTTCCTTGGAGCGATACGCTGCTGGTTGGTAAGGCACCTGCATTATGAATACAAAAACCAGATAAGAAAATCAGTAAGGTAAGTAGGCTAACCAGCGTTTTGACTCGCATCAAACTTCCCGTAAAACCTCTCTACGCTTAAACATATATGCTTAGTTAATCCCAAATCAAGATTCTCTATAAAGAATTCTTACGCCTGTTTCTCCATTCATCAATGTTATTGGCAATTAAATTATTTCGCAAACTCTCCGCAATCCCG
>Ga0315307_1000073_pt1 | contig 40135 bp, 34 predicted proteins | sample TDP2_MG_FD_203079 | JGI IMG/M metagenome (GOLD analysis project Ga0315307, IMG submission 203079) | Freshwater sediment microbial communities from Lake Towuti, South Sulawesi, Indonesia - TDP2 | ecosystem: Environmental > Aquatic > Freshwater > Lake > Sediment | place: Indonesia: South Sulawesi...
GCGATGAGTAGCGCCTTGACTGGCTCGATCGCCCCATCTACGCGCACCCGGGAGACGCCCGCCGAGGCGAGCCTCTCCTGGATCCTGCTCGAACCCGCCCAGTCATCCAGGGCGGATAGCAACCAGCTCATGTCAGTCCGAGTATAGCACCGGGCTTGCGGCAGCGTCAACGCGAAGCGCGCTGGCTGGACGGGCTTGTTTGACACGCCCTTCAGGCCAAGGTAGAATCCACTGCGTCTGAGTTGCGCCGCGCCGACTCCCCAGTGTGAGAGCGCCATGGAAAGGCTTGTGCGAGGAGAAGAACGGTGACCGACCTTCTGCTGTACGACACCACGCTTCGGGATGGTGCGCAGACAGAGGGCATCTCCTTCTCGGTGGATGATAAGGTCAAGATCGCCCGCAAGCTCGACGATCTGGGCATCCACTACGTCGAGGGCGGCTTCTCTGACCCGAGCAACCGCACGGATCGGGAGTTCTTCGCGGCGCTGCGTGAGCAGCCACTGAAGCAGGCACGCCTGGTGGTGTTCGGCATGACGCGTCGCGCTCGGACAGGGGTGGAAGATGATCCCGCGATGCGGGACCTGGTGTCACTGGGTGCCAGGGCCGCGGCGGTGGTGGGCAAGGCGTGGGATGTGCATGTCAGCTCCGTGCTGCAGGTGGACCTGGAGGAGAACCTGAGGATGATCCGGGACTCGATCCGGTTCGTGAAGGCGCACGGCGTGGAGGCGGGCTTCGATGCCGAGCACTTCTTCGAGGGGCTGAGGCACAATCGGCCCTATGCCCTGGAGTGCTTGAAGGCGGCCGAGGAGGGGGGCGCGGACTGGATCTGTCTCTGCGATACGAACGGCGGCTCGCTGCCCCGCGACATCGAGGCCGCTGTCAGGCAGGTGCGCGAGTTGGTCGAGACCCCCTTGGGCATCCACACCCACAACGACAGCGACCTGGCGGTGGCGAACACGCTGGTGGCGGTGGATGCTGGCTGCACCATGGTGCAGGGCACGATCAACGGCTATGGGGAGCGCGCCGGGAACGCGAACCTGTGTTCACTGATCCCCGACCTGCAGGTCAAGATGGCGCGGCGCTGCCTGAGCGATGAGCAGTTGGCCCAGCTCTACGAGGTGGCGCACTATGTGGCATCGGTGGCGAACATGCCTCCGCCGGAGAGAGAGCCCTATGTTGGGCGGAGCGCCTTCTCCCACAAGGGCGGCATGCACGTGGACGCGATGCTGAAGAACCCGCGCACCTATGAGCACATCCTCCCGGAGCAGGTGGGGAATGAGCGGCGCTTCCTGGTCTCGGGATACGCCGGGCGCAAGGCGGTGCTGTTCAAGGCGCAGTCCCTGGAACTCGGGCTCGACAAGGACTCGCCTCAGGCGCAGGCGATCATGGCGCGGCTGAAGGAGATGGAGCACGCAGGCTACCAGTTCGAGGGCGCGGAGGCCTCGTTCGAGCTGATGGTGCGCAAGAGCGTCGGCCTCTACCGGCCCCGCTTCGAGCTGGAAGGTTTTCGGGTGATCGTCGAGAAAGAGCGCAGCGGGGAGATCAAGACCGAGGCCACCATCAAGCTCCAGGTGGACGGGGAGGAGGAGCACACCGCAGCAGAGGGCGATGGCCCGGTCCACGCGCTGGACAATGCGCTGCGGAAGGCCCTGGAGCGGTTCTACCCTAACCTCAAGGGCATCCGGCTCACCGACTTCAAGGTGCGAGTGGTGGACGCGCCCGAGCAGGCGACGGCTGCCTCGGTGCGGGTGATGGTGGAGTCGCGCGCTGGCGCGCGCACCTGGACCACGGTAGGGGTCCATACCAACATCATCGAGGCGAGCTGGCAGGCCCTCGTTGATGGGGTGGAGTACGGGCTGCTGGAGTTGGCAGGCAACGATCCGGCGGGGAGGGAGCCCGAGGGCGGCCGACCGGAGCCTTGATCGGGGACTGCGGGCGCCGAGCACTGGTATCCAGCATCGGCGGCCGGCGTGCCGCGGATGTAAGGAGGCGCTACTTCTCGCCTCCCTCGGAGCCGGCACCGGTGGCCAGCACGCATTCGCCATTCGGCCGGCAGTCCGCGGGGGCCTTCAGCGCCTCTGGTTCGGCGGGCTTGGCCTCGGGGTGCCTCTCGTAGTAGTCCGCGATGGCGTTCTTCAGCGCCTGCTCGGCAAGCACCGAGCAGTGCATCTTGATCTTGGGCAGGCCGCCGAGGGCCTCGGCCACCGTGGCATTCGTGACCTTCAGGGCCTCCTCGATGGTCTTCCCCTTAACGATGTCGGTCACCATGCTGCTGGTGGCGATGGCCGCGCCGCAGCCGAAGGTGCGAAACTTGGCATCGGTGATGCGACCGTCGTCAACCTTGATGGTCAGCTCCATGATGTCACCGCACACCGGGTTGCCCACCTTCCCCACGCCGTCCGCGTTCTCAATGTAGCCGACGTTGTGGGGATCGCGGAAGTGCTCCATCACTTTCGTGCTGTATGTGGTCATACCTGACCTCTCAGTGGTGCGTGAGCCAGGGCAACGGTAACACAAGCACTAACCGCCGTCAACGGTCGCGCGTCTCCGGTTGAGCGCCAGCTCCCGCGGGCATGCTCGGCCGCGGCAGGCGAACCCCGCATACCCGCGCTACACGCTACCTCTCCCGGGTATCTAGCATCACCGTCACGGGCCCATCGTTGACGAGATGAACCTCCATATGGGCCTGGAAGACGCCGGTCGCGACGGGGAGGCCGGTTCTCCTGAGAGCTGAGGCAAAGACCTGGTAGAGGCGGTCGGCCTCCGGGGGCGGAGCCGCATCGGTGAAGCTGGGCCGGCGGCCGCGGCGGCAGTCAGCGAGGAGGGTGAACTGGCTGACGACCAGGACCGAACCGCGGATCTCCTGAACCGACAGGTTCAGCTTGCCCGCCTCATCCTCGAAGATGCGGAGGCCTGCCACCTTCTCGGCGAGCCATTCCGCGTCGCGGTCGGCATCACCGTTCGCCACTCCCAAGAGCACGAGCAGCCCCTCGCCCACCGAGGCGACGGTCTGGCTGCCAACCACCACGGAAGCCGCGCTGACCCGCTGGATGACGGCTCGCACCTACCTGGCCGCCCTGCCCCGCTGGGCAGTTGGCGCCTTTGGGAGCAACCGCATCAGGTTGGCCATCTCGATTGCCGAGCGTGCCGCGTCGAAGCCGCGGTTGCCGCTCTTGGTCCCGGCCCGCTCGATGGCCTGTTCGATGCTGTCTGCGGTGACCACACCGTAGATCACCGGGAGGCCGGTGTCCAGGGAGACCTTGGCGATACCCTTGGCGGCTTCGGCCGCGACGTACTCGAAGTGGGGAGTGGCGCCGCGGATGATCGCGGCCAGACAGATGACGGCATGATAGCGGCCCGACTGGGCCATCCGCTGGGCCGCCAAGGGCAGTTCGAACGCCCCCGGGACCCAGGCGACGTCCACCTGCTCCTCCTCAGCGCCATGGCGCGTCAGCGCGTCCAGCGCGCCCGCCAGCAGGCGGCGGGTGATGAGATCGTTGAACCGGCTGGCGACAATGCCGAAGCGCAGCTCCTCGGCGAGCAGCTTGCCCTCATAGGTCGTGCTCACTGGCCTCATCCTTTCCGCGGTCTGGGTCCTCTTCCGGCCTAGCCGAGAGCAGGTGGCCCAGCTTCTCCCGCTTGGTGCGGAGGTACCCACGGTTGGCTTCTGTGGGTGGGACTTCGAGGGGCACGCGTTCCACCACCTGGATGCCCATCCCTTCGATGCCCACCACCTTGCCGGGGTTGTTGGTCATCAACCTGATCTTGCGCAGCCCCAAGTCGTGCAAGATCTGGGCCCCGATGCCGTAGTCCCGGATGTCCGGCGCAAACCCCAGCAGGCGGTTAGCCTCCACGGTATCATGCCCGTGCTCCTGGAGCTCGTAGGCGCGAATCTTGTTGACCAGGCCGATGCCCCGCCCCTCCTGCTGGATGTAGAGCAGCACACCCGACCCGGCGGCCACAATTGCCTCCAAAGCGCGCTCCAGTTGGTCACCGCAATCACACCGCAGAGAGTGGAAGACATCTCCGGTGAGGCAGCTCGAGTGGACTCTGACCAGGGTCGGCTCCGGGCCGATCTTCCCATAGACGAGGGCAAGGTAGGGCTTGGTGTCAACCACGCTCTCGTAGGCGTGCACCACAAACCTGCCGTGACGGGTGGGCACGGTGGAGCTGGCGGCGCGGCGCACCAGCCTCTCGCGCTGCTGCCGGTGGCCGATGATCGCCTCGACCGTAACGATGTGGATGCCGTGCTCTCTCGCGAACGCCATGAGGTAGGGCAGCCGCGCCATCGTGCCATCCTCGGCCATCACCTCGCAAATCACGGCCGCCGGGTAGAGCCCGGCGAGGCTGGCGAGGTCAACCGAGGCCTCGGTCTGCCCGGCGCGGGCCAGCACGCCGCCATCCTTGGCCTCCAGCGGGAAGAGGTGGCCCGGCCGCGCCAGATCCTCTGGCTGGGTCTTGGGGTCAACCAGACACCGCACGGTGGTAGCGCGATCATAGGCCGAGATGCCGGTGGTGGTGCCATGCTTGGCATCCACCGAGACCGTGAACGCGGTGCCGTGCAGCGCTGAGCGGTCGGCCGTCATCGGATGGAGGTCGAGCTGGCGGAGGCGCTCTCGCGTCATGGCGATGCAGATCAGGCCCCGTCCCTCGCGGGCCATGAAGTTGATGGTCTCCGGTGTGGCGAACTCGGCCGCCACCGCCAAGTCTCCCTCGTTCTCCCGGTCCTCGTCATCCACGATGATGAGACAGCGGCCGGCCCTGAAGTCCTCGAGCGCCCGCTCTACAGAGACGATGGGATGACCGCTCTCCGTGGTCTTCACGACAGCTCCACCTCCGACAGCCAGGCCGCCAGCTTGCTCTCCTCGCCGCGCGGGGCGGCCAGCAGCCGACTGACGTGCTTGGCCAGCAAGTCCATCTCTATGTTCGCCAGATCACCCGGGCGCAGATCGCCGAGCGTGGTCGCGGACAAGGTGGCGCTCACCAGAGACACTGAGAAGCGCCTGCCGGCAGGGGAGCGCACCGTGAGGCTCACCCCATCGAGGGCCACCGAACCGCGGTCCACCAGGTAGCGCTCCAGGCCGGCCGGGCAGAGCACCTCGACCAGCCAGGTCTCGCCCCGAGTCTGGACAGAGGTGACCTGCGCGATCCCGTCCACGTGCCCGGTCACGAGATGCCCGCCCAGGCGATCCCCGAGCCGCAGCGCTCGCTCCAGGTTGACGCGGCGCCCGACCCGGGCGGCCCCCAGGGTCGTGCCTTCGGCCGTCTCCGGCAGCAGCGAAGCATAGAAGCGGTCGCCTGCCAGCCGCTCCACCGTGAGGCAGGGGCCGCTCACCGCGATGCTGTCGCCGGGTTTCAGGTCTTCGAGCACGCGCTGGGCCCGCACCCCGAGCGCCATGCCCAGGCCGCGGGTCACCTCTACGATCTCACCGATCTCCTCGATCAGGCCCGTGAACATCGCGCCTCACTTGACCAGGTCACCAACCAGCAGCAGGTCCGAGCCGAGTCGCCTCACGCGAAGTGAGGCCACTCGCCACGCTTCGCTGAGTCGGCGCACGCCTTCTCCCTCCACGGATGTCGGTGCCCGGGCGCCCCCGAGGATCAGCGGGGCCACCAGGAAGTATACACGATCCACCAGACCCGCGGCTAGCGCGCTCGCTGCTACCGTGCCGCCGCCCTCCACCAAGAGGCTGTTCGCCCCCTGCTCGGCCAGCCGCCCGGCGAGCGCCCCCAGATCAACCCGCCCCTCCCTGGAGGGCAGGACCCACACATCGGCCCCGGCGCGCTGGAGGCGCTGCCTTCGCGCCGGCGAGGCCCTCTCGGTGAGCGCGATGACAGGGGAGCGGTCTCCGACCCCGAGGAGGCGCGCCCCCGAGGGGGTGCGGCCGCGGCTGTCCACCACGACGCGCAGCGGGCTGCGCCCGCGGGCGAGGCGCAGCGTGAGCTCCGGGTCGTCGGCGAGCACGGTCTCGACTCCCACCAGCACCGCGTCGTGCCAGGCACGGAGGCGATGGCCGAATGCCCGTGCTCGCTCCCCCGTGATCCACTTCGACTCGCCCGCGCTAGTGGCGATCTTGCCGTCCAGGCTCATCGCCGCCTTGAGCGCGACGAACGGCAGGCCGGTGGTGACGCGCTTGAGGTAGCCTTCGTTCAGGCGACGCGCCTCTTGCTCCAGCACGCCAACACTCGTAGCGACTCCGGCGGCCGCGAGCTGCCTCATCCCCGCGCCGTTAACTCGTGGGTCGGCGTCCAGGCAGGCGGCCACCACTCGCTTCACGCCGGAGGCGATGAGCGCATCGGTGCAAGGCGGTGTGCGACCGAAATGGCAGCAAGGCTCGAGTGTGATGTAGACAGTGGCGCCCCTGGCCTGCCCGCCGGCCTGGCGCAGCGCCCAGGCTTCCGCATGTGGGCCTCCCACCACGCGGTGGTAGCCCTCGCCCACGAGGGCGCCATGCTTGACCACCACGGCACCGACCATGGGATTGGGGCTGGTCCGACCCCGCCCGCGGGCGGCCAACAGGAGCGCGCGCCTCATCCACCGGGCATCCTCAGCCTGGCTCACTGCTCGCTCTCATCTGCGGGGCCTAGCTGCTCCTCGGCCTGGCGAGGCCCCACTCTGCCGGCGAGGAAGCTGGCCAGGTCTCGCCGGATCTCGCGCTGGCGTTGGGTGTAGCGCGCCTCGACCTCGCGCATGTCGGCCAGCATAACGAGGATAAGCGCAAGGGCAATCAGCAGACAGCCGGACCAGTAGGCCATGAAGAAGTGGGGCCGCGAGCCGACCGCGTCCAGGTGGAGGGCGAAGAGGCCGACGAAGACGGCCGCCAGCAGCGCGATCATGAGCCCGCCGGCCACGAGGCGAAGTCCCAGCCGGCGCGCCGAGATCAAGTGCCGACCGGCCTTGAACCGGCGCACCTCACTCCACAACAGGGCGAGGACGCTCGCGGCCAGCACCGGCAGAGCAATAGCGACGAAGGTCACAGCCGGAAGCCTGGGTGGCGCTCCCTTGGGCTATCGGACCTCTTGGTAGTGAGAATCCGTGAGTAGATGATAGCACCAGAGCGCGCAGGAGAACAAGCGGGAGAGCCAGCCTACCATGGCTGCGCGGCTGGGGACTCAAGCTGAGTGGTGATCAGAGACCGGCAGGACTCACCGGCTCGCCGTTGCGGCGGGTTTCGAAATGGAGATGGGGCCCAGTGGACAGGCCGGTGCTGCCCACACGGGCGATGGTCTGGCCCTGCTGGACGGTCTCTCCTTCGCCAACTGCCAAGCTGGAGCAATGGGCATAGAGCGTGGCCAGGCCGCCGCCATGGTCCAGGATCACGCAGTTGCCGTAGCCGCCCCATCGCCCTGCGAAGAGCACCATGCCGCCGGCGGCGGCGCGGATGGGTGTCCCGTGCGGGGCGGCGATGTCAACGCCAGTGTGCATCTTGCGGACGCGGAAGATGGGATGGGTCCGGTAGCCGAAGCCCGAGGTGACCCGCCCACCGACCGGGCGGAGCAGACTCCCGGTCCAGGGTGTGGCCAGACGCGCCCGTCCTGCGCGGGTGCGCTCGACGCGCTGGAGCAGAGCCGTGACTTCACGGGAGTTCTGCTCCAGTTCGACGAGCTGGCGCTCGTACTCGGCGCGCTCGAGGAGGAAGCGGGCGGCCTTCTGTGCGGCCTGGTCCCTCCAGTCGGAGACCTTCTCCCGCCTCGCCTCCCAGCGGGACTCGAGTTCGCTGAGCCTGCGCTGCTCGGTGGCCATGTTAGCGCGATGCTGATCCGCGGCCGCCTCCGCCTGCTCGAACTGGTCGAGCAGCTCGGCATCCCGCTCCACGACCTGGTTGAGGAGATAGAGGCGGTTGAGGAAATCGGCGAAGCTGGTGGACTGCAGCAGCACCTCGACGGGCCGCGCCTCGCCAAGCTCGTAGACAGCAACCAGGCGCTCCGATACGTTCTCGCGATGGTCCTCCAACCGGCCCTGGGCAGCGCGCCATTCCCGCTGCGCTTGAGCCAAGTTGAGCCGCGCCTCCTGCACGCCCTCTCTGGTCTCGCCGAGGCGGGCCTCGGTCTCGGCAAGGGCGACGCGCGCCGCGCGATACTCCCGCCGGGCCTCCTTCTGGCGCGCCTTGACCGCGCGCAGCTTCGCCTCCACGCGTTGCTTCTCGCGGAGGATTGCTCTGTGACGCTGCTGGAGGGCCGCGGGGTCAGTGGAGAGCTTGCGACGGGCGGCCAGGCCAGCGCCGGTCCCCACCATGGCGAGCAGAAGGAAGACCAGACCAGTGAACCGGGCTCGTCGAGTGCGGCACCAACCCATATGTGAACCCCCGGGACGCTTCTGTTGGCCCACCATCTGAAAGACGAAATCACAGGGCGCGCGGCCTCGCCTCCAGCCCGCGCCCACTCCAAAGAGTGATACCACAAACCTGCCCCGATGTCATATTACCCTCAGCCGCGGCCATCCCCTGCGCCCCCTGCCGTAGCTGCCTGGGCAGGATTTGGCATCTCTGCCGACGAACCTCCCGGCGCAGCCCAGGGGCTCTGTATGACCACTCCGGCCATCCCGCCGTTGCCACAGATTGACCCTCGCCGCCGTGACACTGAGATCATCGTCGCGGTCTTCCGCACCATCTTCTTGCTGCTGGTGTTGTCTACGCGGCAGTTCCGCGAGGCGGGCATGGCCGGAGCCTTCCTGCTCCAGGCCGCGGTGATTGCGGCCGCCTGCTACAACCTCGTCCTGTTTGTCCTCCACATACGTAACCTCGCCTTCCCACGCTTCCTGATTGTAACCGTGGACCTGATCCTGATCACCCTGTGGATCTACCTGAGCGGTTCCGGCCGAGAGCACTTCTTTGCTCTCTACTATGCCGTGGTCATCGTCTCGGGCCTGTGGTTCGGGGTGAGGGGCGCGTTCGTGACGGCGCTCTCGGCCTCTCTGCTCTATGTGTGGGCAGTCCTCGCATCGCAGCCTGCTAGGGGCGGCATCTCGGCCGAGACCGTGCTCCTGCAGATGTCACTGCTGATCATCACTGCCGGGGTGGTGAGTGTGGCTGCGCAGATCCGGGATCGCGACAGCCAATGGCTTGCTCGCGCGCGGGCGGATCTGACCCGGTTTGAGCAGCGCATCCGCACCGCCCAGTACGTAGACGAGCTGGTGCGCCCCAAGCGGCTGCCCGCTGCGCCCGGGCTGGACATTGGGTTCCAGTACCGTCCCGCGGCGTCGGCCTTCTCGGGCGACTACTACGATCTCATCCCTCTCGGGGGCCGGCGGTGGGGGCTCTGCATTGCCGACCTGTCGGGGCAGTTCAGCGAGCGGATTGGCTATCTTCACACCTTCAAGACGACACTCCGCATCACCGCGCGCAGGGAGCAATCGCCAGCACGGGTGCTCACAGAGATCAACCGGGAGGTGGCGGCGGCGATCGCCGATACGGTTGATCTCGAGACCTTCATCAGCATGGCCTATCTCGTGGTTGACCTAGACCAGGCAACCCTGACGTACTCGAATGGGGGCCATGAGCCCCCGGTGGTCATCCCTGGTGACGGCAAGGCTCCTGTGGCCCTCGAGCCGACCGGCCTGCTGCTCGGTGTGCTCTCCGACGTGGCCTACGAGGAGGCAACACTATCCATCCGCGCTGGTGATACCCTGGTGCTTTTCACGGACGGCATGACCGAGGTGATGGACAGCCGTCGGCGGTTCCTGGGAAGAGAGGGCCTGCTTGCTGCTGTGGAGCAGCATGTCACGGCTGCCACCGCGAGGCAAATGGCTGCGGACATCTTCCAGCAAGTGATGGAGTTCGGCCGCGGCGGTCGGCGGCGAGATGATATGACACTGCTGATCGCGCGCATCACGGCCCCAGACCTACCCGATCTCTTGCACTACAGAGTCTCGTGAATCATGGTGAGAGACCATGATTCACGAGACCCCCCAGGAGAGCGTCTGGCGCCTTCTGAGAGATTCCCTTGCATCAGGGGCCTTACCCTGATGCAAGGGAATCCGTAGCGCGATGCGCAGCCGCCTCTTGGCGATGCGCGCCCCGTCCGCACAGAGAGGTCCTCAAGGGGCGCGGTGCGGTGTCTCTTTTGCATCAGCCTTCTTGCGGTGATGCAGGACACGCGGTAGGGCCGCCACAGGCCCCACCGTAGCGCAGGTCGGCGACCTGCTCTCTCCTTGTTCTGGGCCGGGTGGAAGGCGATCCGGAGCCGCAGGCGAACTAGCCGGTGATGGCGGATGCGCTCGACACCGCTTCCAGGCCGGCGACCCTTCAGGATACCCCTCCTTCGGGAGTGACTCCCCGCGCTGCACTGCTCGGCCTCGCGCTGGTGGCCGGGTTCGGCTTCTTCATCCCCTATCTCAGCGATGTGAAGAACGGCCCCGACCTTGGGCTCAGCCCCATCCCGGCGGCAGCCATGTGGTCGCTGTTCCTGGTGCTTGGGCCGGCCAACTGGCTCCTGCTCTGGCGCGACCGCCGCCGCGCCCTGGCACGCCGGGAGATCCTCGCGGTCTATGCCATGGTCGCGCTCACCGCGGCCATCTCGACAGTCGGCTATGCCACGTTCGTCACCGTGATGGTGACCGCCAGCCAGTACTTCGCCAGCCCCGAGAACAGATGGGCCATTCTGCTGCAGCCGCACATTCCGGTATGGATGCAGCTCAGCACGCCGGAGTCGGTGAGATGGTTCTGGGAGGGTCTGCCCGAGCGGACCCCGGTTCCGTGGGGCGCCTGGCGCCAGCCGCTCGTCACCTGGGGCGCCATCGCCCTGTGCACCTACATAGGGTCGTTCTCCCTGATCTCCCTGGTGCGCAAGGACTGGATCGAGAGCCAGCGACTGGCCTTCCCACTGGCGCAGATTCCGCTGGAGACAGTCGGCTACCACGGCACTCCCGGCACTCCGCTGCTGCGCCAGAGGGTATTCTGGGGTGGGTTCGGGATTGCGTTCGCCTATGGCACGATGGGGCTGCTCAACCGGTACATCCCGGCCTTTCCGTACTTTCCGATGTCCTGGCCGATTGGCCGCGTCTTCGATCGCAACGTGCTCCCCTGGGGTGAGCTCAACCGGATCGAGTTCAACCTGAGCTGGGCCGCCATCGGGATCATGTGTCTCCTGCCGGTAGAGGTGTCGCTCAGCCTCTGGTTCTTCCACGTGTGGTACTACCTGGAGATCATCGGGTTGGCCTCGCTGGGCTTCACGGGGCGGGCCGGGGCGCGATACGCCTTCGATCCGGGCACGTTCTTCGGCTACCAGACGGGCGGCGCGCTGGTGGGCTTCGGAGCCTTCGTCCTCTACCAGTCTCGCCGCGCCATTCTCGGCGCCCTCCGCTCCTGGTGGGAGGCGAGCTTCCGGGAAAACGATCCGCTCGATCTACTCAAGCCCCGCTACGCGCTGGTCGGGCTGCTCCTCAGTACGGTGGGCCTGTGTCTGATCGCGCACACCGCGGGAGCGCAGATCTCCCGCCTCCTGGTGCTGATGTTCATGTTCTACATGACTGCGCTCTCTCTCACCCGGGTGATCGCCGCCGCAGGCACCAACCACGTGGAGTGCGGCCCGCAGATCCGCTATCTGCTCGACAGCGGGCTCGGGAACATTGGGGCGCGCCCAGGGACCTTCGCGCTGCTCAACCCGATGGACGCGGTCTTCATGACCGAGTTCAAGGTCTCGTTCATGCACTACGCGGCCAATGACATGAAGATCCTCCACTCCAGTCGGCTGCGGGGGACCAGCGTGGTCCTGACTCTCGCGGCCGCAGTGGTGCTCATGGTGGCCCTGGGGTCGCTGGGACGGGTGTGGGCCGGATACCAGCAGGGGGTGGCCGGGCTGGGAGCATGGGTCTACGACAGCGTGCCGCGTTGGGAGTATGGGGACATGGTGGATATGCTCCAGAGCCCGCGAGGCGCTGACCGCATGGGCCTCCTGGGGATGCTTTCGGGTGTGGTGGTGGTCTGCTTGCTGGCCGTGCTCCAGATGCAGGTGGGCTGGTGGCGCCTCAGCCCAGTGGGGTTCCTGCTCCAGGGCGGATGGGGCATCAACGCAGTGATCTGGGCGAACGCCCTCGTGGGCTGGGCGATCGTGAACGTGATCTATCGCTTCGGCGGGCTGCGGCTCTACCAGCGCCTTCGGCCGGCCTTCTTCGGCCTCTTCCTGGGGCAGTCCATCGCGGGGCTGCTCTCGACGGTCACGCTGCTCATGTCCGGCTCGGCGAGGACCGCGGGGTAGGTGACGCCCGCCATGTAGCGCAGGCTGGCGACCTGCACCAAGAGGGGCGAGTCTCTGCCCTACAGCCCGATGCCGAGCCACTTGCTGGCCGCGCGCCACATGACCCCCTCTGCGTAACGCAAGCCTTCCCGGCGGGTCCAGTAGCCGCCCTCGACCTTGTCCGCGACGGCCTTCGCCAGGCAGTCCTTCAAGGTGAGCGCAGCAGCGTAGGTCTCCTCCGCGTGCCAGTTGTCCCCGCCCCAGAGGAGGGTGTCGGCGCGATAGGCCACCTCGGCGTACTCGTGGTAAACCCGGAGGGCGACCGACGGGGAGATGATCGGCAGCCAGCAGGTGTCCACGATCACATTCGCCCTCTCCGAGGCCATCGCGAGCGCCTCCTCCACCCAGGGATAGCCCACGTGGAAGAGGTCGAAAATGGTCTTCGGGTTGTTGTCGAAGAGCCAGATCAGCCGCCAGGGATGAGAGGTGGCTTGCAGGGCTGACCCGGCGTGGACCTGGAACACCAACCCGTACTCCGCCGCCTTCTGCGCCAGCAGATTCAGGATGAAGTCGCCGAACTTCTTCTGCTCCTTCGGATCTCGGGTGCCTGTGTCGAAGATGCGCTCAGCCTCTCCGTGGGTGACGGGCTCGACGCTGATGTCTCGCTCATAGGCGAGCGCCGACTTGATGGCGACCGCGCCTTTCTTCTTGTGCTCGCTGACCCAGAAGTCCAGCCAGGCCAGGTAGTCGTCGAAGTCCGAGACGCTGCGGCCTAACCTCGCGGCATAGGCGAAGGGGTTGCACCCATTGTGGTCGGCGGCGGCGCGGTCGTAGCCGTGCACCAGCATATGCGACCGGAGGGCGAGGTGGAAGCTCGGCTCGGCGTGGACATAACCCGGCGTCGGAAGAGGGTCAACGACGCTGTGCCGAATGCCGGCCTTCCGGATGACGGAAAGCGCCCACCCGGGCTCCTGGTAAGCGCCTGCCAGCTCCTCGGCCAGCCTGGCCAAGGCCGCCTCCTCCCGCTCTCGGACATCAACCCCATAGAGGTCGGTCAGCCCGCGGAGGAGCGAGACCGTGTAGGAGTTATACCGCGCCGGCTCCAGCCATCTCGCGAGGGATGCTGGGTCGGCTTCCAGATCGCTGTCGTGGGCCGTCCATGCGACGTAGGACTCCCGCATCACGTCGTAGAGCGTTGTCTTCGGCGAGCCGAACCCCTCGCCGTAGTGCTCGTGTGTGTCAATGATGGGGATCTCGTCGAGCGCCCTGCGCAGTGACTGGAACTCAGCGCCTGTGAACACGGGTGTCGCTCCTGGGCGTCAGTGCATGGCAGTGTGTCATACCCCGACCGTGGCGAAGTTGATCACATAGGTTATGCGGGGCCCGCCGGGCAGGCGGAGGGTACGCGTCTCGGTGACGCCGCTCAGGCAGGTCGCCCTCACCGTGTACTCGCCGGCCGGCAGGTCGAGCAGGACTGCTCTCCCCTCCACGGTCCAACGCTCGCCGATGATGGTGGCTCCCTGGTAGACCGTCACCCGCCCATCCAGACGGCGCCCACGAGCATCGGTCAGGGGGATCAGCACGGATTCGGAGGCACCCACGGAGAGGTCTCGACCCTCCATGGGCCGCACCCGAACGTCGGCCGAGCGGGCTTGGGAGATGACCTGGATGGCGGCTGCATAGACAGTATAGGGGCCGTCGCCCGGCAACTGCACCCAAGTCGTGAAGTTGGCACCGACCGGCACGGTGATGGTCTTCAGGGCCTGGGGCTCGCCCTCCCCCAGGACTCCGATCTCGACCCGCGCGGCCGTCACTCTCCCGCTTCTCGACTCCACCTTCCCCTCGAGGCGCATAGCGCGCACCTCGGTCGTCCCTCCGGCGGCCGGGGTGAGAAGTGTGACATGCAGATCAGGCAGCATGGGACTCAACGCGGCCCGCGCGGGGCGGACCACGACTTCGGAGGCCCACACCGCCGCCGCAGCAGCCAAGCAAAGGGCGAGGGCTATCACCCAGCTCTTCATCACCTTCCCTCCCTTGTCGTCTCGGTTATCTTGGCTCCCCAGAGAGGCAGGCGAGCGGCAGCCTGGTGTGAGAGCTGCCGCTCGCCATACCTGCTAGAGAGCGGCTCAGTCGTCCACTGGCCCGACCGGAGGAGGAGTCGCGGGCCGCTTTGTCACCCGCGCCTCACCGGGAGGGCTGGTCAGCGGCTCCACCGTGCGGTCAGCGCCGGAGACGATGATCACGTTGGCGGAGTTCGGGGCGCGCTCGCTGCGCACCTCGACGTGCACCGCATAGGCTGGCTGGAGGAACTGCTGGGCGCGGTGCTTACCATCTGCGAAGTAGCCGAACTCGGCTCGACTGACTCGAAGAGCCTGCGCGGTGGGCGGCCTGCGGCCGTGGATCTTGCTCAGCTCGGCCGTCACCTGTTGGGCGGCCTTGGCTGGCCCCTTGCCCTTGACCTTCTCCCCGGCCACGGCCTCGACGTCGCGCCAGTTGCGGTGGAAGCCGACCACCTCTCCCGGGCCGCTGAGGAAGACCACCACGCGCCCACCCGGTCCAATCACCGGCTTTCCGTCCAGCTCTCGGCCCAGGATGACGATGACGTTGTTCAGCACCGGCGCGCTCTTCTCGCCGGTCTTCGCCACCAGGCCCTGGGAGTAGGCGTGCCTGACGTCGGCCACGGTGAGCTTCTCGTTGGGGAGAAGCTCCACGAGCTTGCTCTCAGAAACGAACTTCCGGGCGATCTCGGCCGCCTGGGTGTCAGTCAGGCTGTCGCAGCGCCCCCGGAACACGCGGTTCTGGTTGACCACAGACAGGAAGCCGGACTTGGTGTAGGCCCGGAGCTTGACGCCCTGGTCATTGCGTGCGAACAGGTAGTCCTCATCGGCCTCAAGTGCGGCCGTCCCGAAGGCCTTGCCGCCGCCGATCTTGCCAAGCACCCGGTTGGCCAGCTCGACCGCTCGCGAGCGCACCTGTGCCGGGTCAACCCGCTTGAGCTTGTAGATCGGGAGGCTCTCGCCCTCCGCGAAGTGGGGCCGCTGCTGCATCGCCCCCTGGATCTTCTGGCCCAGGGCCTGGTACTCGGCCGACAGGATGGGCTGGGTGCTCACCGGGGGCCTCACCACTTGCGGCGCGGGCGCCACCAGGCCGGCCTGCACCGGGGTATGTGCCATCCCCCACAGCAGGGCGCAGCAGATACCGCTGACTGCTGCCGGGAGGAGAACTCTCACTCTCATCTTCCACCTCCTTGCCTTGGGCCCCTGGGCTCAGTCTATCCAGGAATAGCCGAACCAGTAGATCTGGGAGTGGGGGATGTCCGAGCACACGTAGCCGCGGCCGTGGTAGTGGTCGCGGTCCATGGTGGTGTTGGGCCAGTCGAAGTCGCCGCCACGGTAAGTCCCGAAGCGCTCGGCCGAAGCGACCAGAGCGTTCTGGTCGCACCACCAATCGCTGAGCCCGTCGAGCCAGGCGTCGCTGACCCGATCGCCGTCCTTGAGGTTCTGGGCGAAGTCCCGGCCGCACTCCTCTGTGGTCCAGCAGTCCCACAGCGAGTCATGTGAGCCCAGCACCATGTGGAGCCCATAGAAGAACCGCGAGCAGGTGTCCCAGATGGCGGAGAAGGGGAGGGTCCGGCAGGCGTAGAGGGCCAGCCATTCGAGGTTGCGGTCACCCAGCTTCCACTTGGTGGTGTCGGAGTGCCACCACTGTTGGGCCGTGTCATAGGCGAGTATCACGGAGCTTCCCGAGTTGTTGCCATGGGTGCACAGGAAGAACAGATCTACATTGTCACCGTAGGAGGAGTCCAGGCCGCCTTGGCCGACATCCCGGAGGTCTTGCTCCCAGCAGTCGGTGCGGCCGAAGTAGAAGTTACGGGAGTCGCCGGTGTTGAGCTTGTTCCAGACACCGTTGCAGAGATTGAAGGTGTAGCTGAGGGTATCGAGGTCCTCGCCCAGCGCGGCGTTGTGGTTGGAGAAGTACTTCACCCCCTCCACGCCGATGGAGGCGCCCCTCGCCACAGAAACCGGCAAGAGCGCGCCCAGCAGCAATGCCATCCCGACCAGGAAACACAGGCGCATTCGGCAATTGCCTCCTTCTGCTAGGTTGGTGAGACGGGAACCGCCCGCCTGCTGGCAAGGCCAGCATCAGGCCTCAGCGGCGCGGTCAAGCAGACAGCCCTATGGCAGTCCCACCTCCTTTCTCAGCCTTGCAGCGACCTGACGAACCGCTTGGTGATGTCAGTGGGTCGGGTGATGGAGGTCCCGACGACGACAGCCCAGGCCCCCATGTCCAGCCCACACCGCGCCTCCCCCGGGGTCCCCACACCGCCCTCGAGGATGACCGGCACCCGCACCGCGCGGAGGATCGCCTCCAGCAACTGCCAGTCGGGTCCCTCGCCACGAAGTGCGTACGGAGTGTACCCACTGAGCGTGGTCGCTATCACATCAGCGCCCGCTTTCTCCGCCGCAATCGCCTCGGCGAGGGTGGCGATATCGGCCATCACGGGCAGCCGCAACTCTCCCTTGATGCGCGCGACCAGCTCCTCCATGGTGACACCGTGAGGCCGAGGCCGAGGGGTGCAGTCGAGCGCGATCAGGTCCGCTCGGGCCGCGGCGATGCGCTGGGCATCCTCGAAACGGGGGGTGATGTAGACCTCGAACCCCTCCAGGTAGACCTTGTCAATCCCAATAATGGGCAGATCGCAGAGCGAGCGGATCGCGGGGATGTCGGGCAGCTTGGCGCGGATGCCCGCCGCGCCCCCCATCTCCGCGGCGCGGGCGAAGCGCGCCATCAGCCCCGGCTCGAAGAACGGGCTGCCCTCCTCGGCCTGACAGGACACTATCAGGCCGCCCTTGAGCTTCGCTAACACGTTGCTGGGCATCAGCTCGCTGCCTCCTCTCGCCGCCCACCTGTGCGCTGTCGGAGCCTCTGGTGCCCCCTCTGGATGCGGCCCGTGGCGCCGCCGCACGCCCTCAGAAGCGCGGCCGCGCCTTGGGGAATAACGCGGTCAGCAGTTGGGTCTCGCGCTCTGACAGGCTGAGCTGCCCGGGCAGGCCAAGCCCCGCCGGCGTGTCGCGGCCCACCAGGAGACGGAAGAAGGTGAGCTGGTCGAGGTCGAGCGTGAGGTCGGGCGCGGACGAGTGGTCCAGGGGCCGAACCCAGTCCTCGGCGAACTCGAGGAATGCCTGCTGCCCGGCGCAGGAGATGGCAACCACTCCAGCATAGGGAGTCTCGAGAGTGGCGGCGCGAGCTTGCAGCACCGGTATCAGGCGCGCGAACAGAGACTTGAGGTTGAGCAGCCGCCAGAGCAGGTACTGGTCGGGTTCAGGAAAGGCCACCCAGCCCGCCTTCTGGTAGATCGGCACACCCGAGTGGACCGTGCTGATGTCATAGCCCTGGAGATAGAGCAACTGCGCGGCGACGTTGAGCAGCGCGGTCATGTAGCCGCGGCCCCGCCGACGGGGGAGGGTGCATACATCGCCGATCTCGGCCGATCGGAGCAGGCAGTCGCCCACATTCCGCCACCGGTCGAAGATGCGGATGTGGCTGACGATCTCGCCTTCATCCACCAGCACCAGCGAGGGCGTCCTGGCTCCGGTGCGCCTGAAGCTGTCCGAGAAGTAGCCCCGGTTGGCATTCATTACTTCGCCCAGGAGGTCCAGGCACTGGTCCCACTCGTCCTCTCTCAGCCATCTGATCTCATAGGCCATCTCGCACGCCCTCCGTTCAGGCTCCCTGATTTGTGCGGGATCGCTGTGTCGCCTTCCCCGCACAAGGTCAGCTACTTGACACCCACCACCTGCGAGCCGGCTTCCAGGTTGCCCAGCACATCCCCGGTGATAGGGATTCCCGCCAGCCTGAGGGCAAGCAGCACCGAGGCCATCACGGGCGACAAGCGGGGCTCCGCGAAGCGCGCCTGGGGCGCGTGCCGACGCACCTGCCTGCGGAAACTCTGGCGCACTCCGGGAGCGCCGCGGAACACCCCACCTACCATGCCGACCACGACCCCGCCGCGGTGCATGCCCAGCTGCCGCGCGATGACGCCGGCCGCCAGGCCGAGCTCCCTCCCGGCCCGGGTGAGAATGCGCCTGGCCTGGAGATCACCCTCTGCCGCGGCCTCGGGGACGACCGCGGCCAGGCCCGCCATCTCCGCGCGAGACATGCGGCCGGAGTAGATGAGCTGATGCAATCCCCAGAGGCCCCTCACACCGACGGCCCGCAGGAGCTTGTCGGTGAGCGCGGTCGCTTCCCCGCGGCCGTCGTGGGCGCGGCAGGCGGCGGCGATCGCCTGCCGCGCGATCCAGAACCCGCCCCCTTCGTCCCCCAGCAGATAGCCCCACCCGCTCGCGGTCGCGGTCTGACCGCGCCCGTTCTCGCCATAGGCGATGGTGCCCGTCCCGGCAATGGCCACCACGCCAGGCTTGCCCAGGGTCACGCAGGCGAGCGCGGTGACCGAATCGTTCGCGAGACGGAAGCGCCGCGTGGCGAGGCAGTCGCGGATCGCCCGGGTGGTCTGCTGATTGCCACCAGTCATGCCCAGGAACGCGGCCTCGAAGCGCACCGGCTTCAGCCGCGCGCTCCGCAGGGCCTGGGAGACGCTCCGGGTCACCGCGCGCCGCGCCCGCGCCACTCCGCCGGGCTCCCACACATGGTCGGCCGGCCCGGCGCGACCAAGGCCGAGCAGGCGGCCCCTGCCGTCGCACACCGCGGCCGTAGTCGCGCTCTGCCCACCATCTACGCCGAGTAGATACCCCGTCATCGTGTGCGATGTGTCTTTCGCCATAGCTCGGCGCGCTCCTCGCCGCCTGGCGCCAGTGATCTCACGCTGCTGTCATTGCCGCGGCGCGCGCGCCGTGCTACAATACGCCGCATTCTGCCGCAGAAGACGAGGGCGACTGTGGACCGCTCGGACAAGCTCTTCCTTGCTCTACTTCTGGTGGCTGTCGCGGCCTCCGTCTACCTTGCGATGGGCCGGGCCCGCATCGAGGCCGGCAACCGCACGGTCGAGATGATCGTGGACGCGGATGAGGTGCGCCAGGTGGCCGCGGCCGCTGGGGTCTCGCCGGGCGACGTACTGATCGCACTCCGGAAGGCCGGAGCCACCGCGCTGGCGGTGCGCGAACTGAAGGTCGAGGAACTGGTCGCTCTCGGGAAGGTGATGCCCATTGCCTCCCCCGAAGGCGCCGGGTTCATCATCGCCGATCCAGAGACGCTGCTTTTCCTGGCCGCCGCCATCCAGGCGAAGCTGCCGCGCAGCCAAGTGCTCATTGGGACCTCGGGAGTCCCAACCATCGTCGTCCGCGGGATGGCGATGGACCAACTGGCCGAAGTGCCAGTGGCGCTGCGGCTCGAGGACCTGCGCCTGGCGCGGCATGCAGGCCTGCGGGTGGTGGCCCGCCTGATGAACTCCCCCATTGCGACCGCTCAGGCCATCGAGGCGGCGGCTGCGGAGGTGGAAGGGGCGGGAGCGCGGCTCGTGGTCTTCCGGGAGGACCAGGTGCTTGGCTTCCAGGACCTGGTGAAGGAGACCGCGGCGGTCTTCCGCAAACACGGGCTGCTCTACGGCTACCTGGACATGGCGCCACAGAAAGGCGATGAGGCGCTCGCCTCGCGGCTGGTCTCGCATCTCGTTCGCGTTCACAGCATCAGCGATGCTGATATGCAGACCATGGAGCCGGCTCTCGCCGCGCCGAGGTACCAGCGCGCGGTGCGAGAGCGGGAGGTGAGAGCCTGCTACCTCCGCCTGGTGCTGAGGCCGCAGTCGGAGCCGATCGAGCGCAACCTCCGCCACGTGAAGGGGATCGTCCGGGCGATCGAGTCCGCGGGCTTCCGCACTGGGCCTCCCTCGCCGTTCACGGCCCCACGGGGATGGCCGGCCGGGTGGGCGCGGGCGATCGCGCTCATCGGGGTGATTGCGGGGCTGCTGCTGCTGCTGCGGCGGCTCATCCCGATCACGGCCATCTGGGCCTGGCTGCTGTTCCTGGTAGCCGGCGGAGTGGGCGCCGCCGCGGGCGCGTTGCGCCACCAGTGGCTCGCTCCGGTCGCCGGGCTGGCCGCAGCGTGCACCTTCCCAACGCTGGCTGTGGTCTGGGCGCTCCAGCGAGCAAGGGCAAGGCAGCCATGGGCACGGGCCCAAGCTGCCATATGGCAGGCATTAGTTGGGCTCTTGGCGGCATCTGTGACCACATTCGCCGGGGCCCTGCTGGTGGTGGGCATCTTCGCGCAGCTCGGCCACATGGAGGGCACCCGGCCCTTCACGGGGGTGAAGGTCGCCTACACGTTCCCGTTGCTAGTGATCTTCCTCGCAGTGGTCGCCGAGCTGCCCGGGAAGGCCGAGCCGCTGGCGCGCTGGTGGCACCGCGCCAGGCTGCGTCTGGTTCAGTTCTTCGCGCAGCCAGTCACGCTGATCGAGGCGCTGGTGGTGCTAGTCGCGCTGGGCGCACTGGCCTTCGCAGTCATGCGCAGCGGCAACCAGCCGGCCGTCGCTCCCAGCCCGCTGGAGCTGAAGCTCCGCGCCACGGTTGAATCGGCGCTGGCGGTAAGGCCCCGCACCAAGGAGTTCCTGCTGGGACACCCCGCGCTGATGCTGGCCATCGGCCTGTCGCTGCGAGGTCGGCGCACCTGGCTGCCTCTCGTCGCGGTGCTCGGCGGGATCGGCCAGGTCTCGCTGCTGAACACCTTCTGCCACTTCCACATGCCGCTGCGCGTTGGCTTGCTTCGCACTGCCCATGGCATGTGGCTGGGCGCGCTGCTCGGGGTGATCGTAGTCCTGATCTGGCGGGTGGTCTTCCGCCGCCGAGCGCAAGCGACCGGGTCATGACCCCGCCGGCGCGAGCGCTGGTCTCCGGCTACTACGGCTTTGCCAACGCGGGTGACGAGGCGCTTCTGGCGGGGCTGGTGGAGGGCTTCCGCCAGCTCGCCCCTCAGGTTGAGCTGACGGTGCTGTCACGCGACCCGGCCAGGACCGAGGCCGAGCACGGAGTACGCGCCGTGCCGCGGGGGCTGGGGAGCGCCTTCGCTCACCTGCGTCGGAGCGACCTGCTCATCAGCGGCGGGGGCGGCCTGCTTCAGGACGCGACAAGCTGGCGCTCGCCCCTCTACTACCTGGCGGTGATGCGGCGGGCCCGAGGCCTGGACATTCCAGTGGCCTGCATCGGCCACGGAATCGGCCCGCTGCGACGAGGCTGGGTGAAATGGCTGGCGCGGCGGGAGTTGTCGCGGGCGGCCGTGGTTGCGGTCCGCGATCAGCGTTCGCAGGACAGGCTGCGGCGATTGGGGCTCACCCGAGATGTCGAAGTGACCAGCGACCTCGCCTTCCTGCTCCCCGCGCCGACTGCGTCCGAGATATCGAGCGCCTGGCAGAAGAGCGACCTGGCTTCAGGTTGTCAGCCAAGCATGGGCCTGGCGCTGCGCTGCCCGTCGGGCGGACCGCGAACAGGCCTGGTGGCCGCGCTCGCCGCTAGCCTCGACGAGGCCTGTCGGCAGCATGGTCTGAGGCCGGTCTTCGTGCCCATGCAGCACCCTCGCGATGTCGCCTTCGCAGAGGAGATCGCCGGCCGGGTGACTGTTCCCGCCTGTATCGTCCGGGCCCGGTTGGCCGCGCGCGAGATCCTCGCTTTGACCGCGGGTTTCGATCTGGTGGTAGCGATGCGCTTACACGCGCTGGTCTTTGCGGCGATTTCCGGCCGGCCCATGGTCGCGATATCATACGACCCGAAGGTTGATGGGCTGATGGCCGAACTCGGGCTGGAGGCCGCGACTTCGACGGACGCCTTCGACGGAGAGGCGCTCCGGCGGGCGATCGGCCGCGTCTCGCGCCTGCAAGAGATGGCTCGCTCCCTTAGGGACCAGGCAGAACGGCTGCGGGGCGCGGCGCGCCACAATATCGAGCTGGTGCTGCCCCTGCTTCAGGGGAGAGCGTCGCGATGAGCAACCGCCTGCCCCCTGCTATAGGTTGCCTGCTGCTGTCGCTGGCCCTGACGGCACAGGCCTACAGCGAGGCCGGGCTGGTCCACGAGATCCTCCGTCTCCGCATCGTCAATGCCGCAGGTGGCGAGATCGCCGCGAGCCGCGATGGTGGCGAGAGCTGGCAGCCTGTTGGCCGAGTGGTGCGTTACACCACCCAGGTGAACCGGAGGGGCTACACGGCGAGCAAGTGGGCGGCTGCTGGGACGGTCGCCGCCAGCTCCGTGAACGCCATCCATATCAACATGGGCTACAATGCCGAAGAGGACCGCGGGATCGTCTTCTCCGTTCTCCCTCGGGATGTGGCGAGCTTCCCGCCCACTTACTCCTCGTTCCTGAGCCCGGACTCCTCCATCTACACTGACCTCCCGGCAGGTGAGAGCATCTTCGGAGGTGGAGGCGCGCCCTTCGTCGGCAACCAGGTGTACCGGGAGGTCGCGGCGGGAGAGCTGATACCGCTGACTGCCGGCTACGTGCCGGCCTGCGGAGACGTCTTGGTGATCGTCCTCGCTCGGCCGGCGCGCTACCCCATCTCGGCAGTGTTCGAGAACCGGGAGGGCGGCGCGGTCAGCCTGGGATACTCCGATGGCGCGCAGGAGTTGCTTGGCTGGGTCGTGAAGCCGGTCCAGGGCATCGGTCGCTTCCTGGGCGCGATGTACACAGGCATCGGCCGGATCCGCGCCAGCCACACGGGCGTGGTTGACGTCTCCACTTCCCCCGTCGCTGAGCTCGGCGCCTTCCAGATCGTCCCGCTCGGCCACGCGCTGAGCCCGGAGATGGGGAATGCTTGGCGCCTTACTCAGTGGATGATCGTCGGGCCGCTGCGCGAAGACTCGCAGCTCTGGGACGGTCTGTCGCCCATGTTCTCGCAATATCTCCGCCCCGACTACCTTCCGGACGACCTCTACGCAGCCGATTGGAGGAACCGCTTGCTCTCTCGGTTCCTGGTCGAGGTAGACACGGGCACGGGCTGGCGGGCCGTGCCGGCCCTGCGCCTCTCCCCCGACCCAGCCGCGCCGCTGCCGGCGTGGGCGGAGACAGCTCTGGGGCCGGCAAAGCGCGTGCGCATTCTCTTCCCCTTGGCAGAGCGTAGGAGTGTGCAGTCAGTGTCCGGCCAAGCTTGCCTGGCCCCGGACGACCGGCGGTGAAGACGCGAAGAAGGGGACGGCACTGGCATGTGCCGTCCCCCTGCTCTTCCCAGAGACTGCATGACTGCCGGCCCGGCAGGAACACCCGTGAGGGCTCGAGTGTCCCAAAACCGGGCCGCCAAGGAAGGCCTCTTCGCGGAGGCCTTCCTTGACCTCTGTGCCCGTGAGACGCCAGCGCTGGCGCCGATCTATGGTCAAGGCCACCCCAGCCCGCGTGGGCCGGAGCGGCTCATCGGCCCTGATCCTCCAGGGACACCCCCACCAGCGGCTCTGCCTCGGCTTCGGGTGTCTCGGTTTCCAGCATCACTTGGGTCAGGTCTGCGTCCCCGGGAGTGGGCAGGCGCATCAGCACCCGCGTCCCGAGGCCGGTGTCCTTGTCTATCTTGATGGTGCCTCCCTGAGAGCGGACCAGCCGGGAGGCCGCGGCCAGACCCAGGCCAGTCTCGAGGCGGTCCACATGAGGCACACCGAAGCTCTCGAGGTCGTTGTCGGCTATCCGGGAGGGGATGCCCCGGAAGTCCTGAACCTCGATGTCAACCCAGTCGCCCTTGCCGGCCATGGTGCGTACGCTCAGCCGGCCGCCGGCCGGCATCTCGTGCAGCGCGTTGACGAAGAGACTCACGAGTGCCTGCTCGAGTTGGAAGGTGTTCGCCCTGACTGCTGGCACCACGTCGTACGACTCCTCCACTTCGATGTTCGCGGCCCGACACTCCGGGCGCATAATACCCAGGATCTGGTGCACCGTCGCATTCACGTCTACGCTCCCGGGGACTGCGCTGCTGGGCCGCCGTGAGAGCCCGAGCAGCCCGGTCAGCGTCTGGACCGCGCGGCGCGCCTGCTGGTGGATGACGCTCACCTCTGCGCGCACCGTTTCGACCTCCCAGTCGTTGCGTTCCAGCAGCCGCTCTGTCCGCGCCATGATCCCGGCCAGCGGTTGGTTGATCACGTACGCGACCCCGCCCGAGAGGACGCCTAGCCCGGCGGCCCGGCCCGCCTGAGACAGCTGCGACTGGGCCGCATGGAGGTCCTCCAGGAGCTTCTCCAGGCGATCCAGTTGCCGCTGGTTCTCCGCGTACAGATGCGCCTTCTCTAGAGCCACCGAGGCCTGGTTGGCGAAGGAGGCGAGGGTCTCCAGCACCTGAGCAGAGAACGGTTCGTGGGGCCTGACTCTGCCCACGAGCAGCGCGCCGACGACCTGCTCGGCTGTGACCAGGGGCTCGGCCACCAATGACACCAGGTCCTCCCAGGGGAGGTCTGGTCGGTCGAACTCAGGCGGTGGGGCGTCCGGCGAGAGGCTGAGCGGCTGGCCGGTCTGGATCACCACCCAGGCAACCCGCTCGGCCAGCTCGATCTGCAGCCCGCGCTCATGGATGGCGGCCAGGCGCAGGTGTCTGGCTCCCTTCTCGGCCAGAACCACGACGGCGCAGTCTGATTCTGTCACCTCAGCGGCAGTGTGGACGGTCAGGTCCAGCAGGCGCGGCAGGTTGAAGTTGGTGATCAAGGTATGACTGAGCTGCGACCAGGCATCCAGTTGCTGGTTACGCTGTGCCAGCACGCGGGCGCTGGTCTCCAGTTGCCGCACCAGGTCGCGATTCGCGGTGCGGACGGCCAGGAGCCTCTCATAGAAGTAGATAGAGATCAGGGTCGCGATGACGAGGAGCGCGGAAGCGGGGCCATACCCTCTCAGCTTGCCAAGAAACATCCCGGGCCAGCGAAGCCCGGCCTGCTCCTCAATCACGGTGATGGCGTCAAGCAGGAACAAGCTGGTCGCGAGGAGCAGGAAAAGGAACAGCGCCAGGAGCCAGAGGCGCTGCTGGGTGCGCTCGATACGGTCGAGTCTGTCCATGCTGGCGTGCACGGGGTGCCCTGCTTGGTCCGCTCCCGCCCGCTTTCGCATCTGATGCCGCTCCTCGCCATCCGAAAAGAGAGAACCACCCGCCGGTCGGCCAGGGTGGTCCTCGGATAGCTGTCACCGGCCGGCAGGACCGCCTCCTCACGGCCCTGCGCCTTGCACGTCCGCGTTGGTTTCCATGGGCTCATTCCACAGTCTCGGCCCCAATCTGAGATGCTCTGGAGACCGCCGTGGCCAGCTCTGGGCCATTCTGGCGCCCTGCCTCGACCCTGCCGCGGGGAGCCGGCGCGGGCTCGCGGTTGGGGAGGTTTGTGGAATAACCCAACAGGCGACGACGCTAGTCCCGGGGAGGGAGAGCGTGGAATCGCTGCGGGTACTGGTGGCCGAGGACGACGACGCCGTCCGTGCCGCGTTGGTGCAACTGTCGCTGGCCCTCAACCACAAAGTGGTAGCAGAAGCACGGGACGGCCGCGAGGCCGTCGTCTTGGCTGACTCCACCAGCCCTGAGGTGGCGCTGTTGGACATCCGCATGCCCCACATGGACGGCCTCGAGGCGGCGCGCGCCATCAACGAGCGCCACTTGATCCCCATCATCATCGTGACCGCGCACCCCGACGAGGACCTGATGGAGCGGGCCGCCGAGATCGGGGTGTTCAGCTACCTGCTGAAGCCGGTCACCCGGCACCGCCTCGCCGCGGCCATCGCCACGGCGCGGGCGCGCTTCGGCGATCTGCAGATGCTCCGGGACGAGGTCGGCGATCTCAAGCGCGCCCTGGAGGCGCGCAAGCTGGTGGAGCGCGCCAAGGGCATTGTGATGCGGGACATGGGGGTGGGGGAGCAAGAGGCCTACCGCTGGCTGAAGCGCACCAGCAGCCACAGCAACCAGAAGCTGGCAGAGGTCGCCCGCCGCATCGTCGCCCTCGACCAGCAGCCGCGGTGAGCGAGCCCACCCGTCGCCGCCCCCTCTCATAGCGCGCCGGCAAAGCACAGGGACCCCTGTTGGCGCGCCTTCATCACTGGGCCCAGTATCTCTGTGGGCGCTGGCTCGGCCGCGCCTCACAGCAGTGAGGCGCGGCGGCCTCTGAGCAGCCGACGTTGACCCCCTGGCTGGGCCGTGCTAGACTGAAGGGGCCGGTCGAGCTTCGCGGCGGTGGACGAGCTGAGGCCCGAGTTGGAGAGGAGGTGAGGAGAGGAGTCTCGGGGCCGCGAGGTGTGGAGCGCCGGGCTTTGCTGGAGCATCACAGAGACTAGAGGAGGTTGGTCGTCCCATGGTGCGGCGACGCGCAGGGTTTACGCTGATCGAGCTACTAGTAGTGATCGCGATCATTGCGATCCTCGCGGCGATGCTGTTCCCGGTGTTCGCGCGAGCGCGGGAGTCGGCACGGAAGATCCAGTGCCTCTCCAATGTGAAGAACATCGCCACGGCTGTGCAGATGTATCTTACGGACTATGACCGGATGCCTCCGAGCGAGCATCGGCCAGAGATTGTGGACTTCTATGAGAGCATGGGCGGCTGTCCGGCCAATATCCAAGGCGCGAAGAACAACCCCTATCTGAAGTGGCCGGTCATGCTAGATGAGTACGTGAAGAACCGCGACGTATGGCGGTGCCCCTCTGCCCGGACGGCAGAGGATGCGCGCGTCCTCAACCCGCTGGGCGGGGACTGGTGGGCGCGAACCAGAGAGCTGTACGATGCCAATGGCGCCTGCTCGCCGTTCATGCAGTGCGGTTCTCCCTATCCCCCTGGCTGGGGCGGAAGCGTGACCGACAGCTTCATCCAGCAGACCTGCGGCGGCGTGGGAGCGTTCGAGCGCGGGCTAAACGGGCTGAACGAGAACATGGACCTGAAGACCTCCCAGATAGACGACCCGGCAAGGTGGCTGGTGGTCTGCGAGGTCCAGGGCAACGACACCTGGAGCACATTCATCCTCGCCTACGGGGATATGTGTAAGCTGGGCTGCGCCACACTTGACACCAAGTACAGCACCGGGTGCGTGGTCTCGGCGGACTGGGACAACTGCTCCTGGAGCCAGGACTGCGGGGCGGGCGATCCCATGCTGGGAGAGGACGTACAGGTCCGCAAGACCTGGGCGCGCCATCTCGGCGGGACTAACCTCGGGTTCGCAGATGGCCACGCCGCCTGGATGAGCAGCGAGGCCGTCCTCCAGGGTGGACCGGACTACCGCTGGTTCATCCCGGACAGCCAGAAGAAGCCCACGACTGCCTTGGCCATCACCGGGCCGGTTGGTCTGTGCATGTCGCCTGACATCTGAGAGGTTGTACCAGCACTCCTGCGGAGGTGACTAAGGGCCGTCAGGTCGGCTTTGATTGAGCACGCAACCGGGTGCCGGCAGGGGCCCTGAAGGCATCGGGAGCGGCTGGGTCGAGCCGACCCAGGGTCCACGGTGGATCTGAGTGCACGGGGCGGAGTCCGCTTCAGGCGGACTCCGCCCTGCCCTTGGCCCCCCAATGCAGCCCATCGCCGGCGCGCCGCTCTGTCCGCTCGGCGCGGCCTCTGTCTGCTAGCTTCCGGCCCGAGCCCGAGTTCGCCCGGGGGCTGAGACGCTCCTCTCTCGGTACTGCGTCGGGGTGCATGCGTACTGCTTCACGAAATGGCGGTGCAGGTGACTGTCGTCCGCGAATCCTGCCTGGGCCGCGATGGCTGCAACTGACCGGTCGGTGTTGAGCACTTGGTGAGCGGCGAAAGAGAGCCTGGCGCGCAGGCAGAAAGCGCCGAAGCTGACACCCATGGTGCTCCGGAACAGGCTGTGGAATCGGGAGATGCTGAGGCCGCAGGCCGCCGCCGCCTCCGGCACTCGCACTCTGTGCCAGGGCCGGGCATGGACCAGGTTGAGCGCAGGCATCACCCGGGCAAGCGTGCCGACACGAGCAGGGCCAAGAGAGGCCACGGATTTCGCGCCCTCCCAGGCGCGGCTCAACTCGATCAGAAGGCGGAGCAGCTCCAGCCGCACCACGGCCTGCCAGGAGGCGCGCCTCTGCGTGATCTCACCGCGCAGCACATGCCCTATGCCAAGCACCTTTCCGCGCAACTGCGGGGAGGAGACGCGGGGACGCTGATCGGGGGGCACTGTGAACGGGGTCAGCCAGGGAAGGTCACCGAGCATCTCCTCTCCCACGAACTCGGGCGCGAAGATCAGCACCACGATTTCCGTGCTCGGGGAGGCGATTCGCCATCCATGTGGCTCCCAGGTGTTGCAGAGCCACACCCCACCTGTGCCGCAAAGGACCACGAAGCCGCTGAAGTGGATCTCTTCCCTCCCGGCCAGCACCAGACCCACCTCAACTCCGGGGTGAACGTGAATGTCCAACTGCGAGGGCCGATCGAAGGTCGTGGCGGCGACCCACAAGGGGCTGGTGCCCGGGCGATTCTCCTGATAGCGGGGATAGACGAAGGAGCTGATGCCCATGCTCCCTGCCGATCTGCTGGCAGGATGATCGTACAGCAAACTGGGACGCTTGTACAGCCCTATCAGCTCCCCCCGTGCTACCATGGTGCCTGATGGACAGCCGGAGCCGAGGAGAGAAGAAGCACCGGGTGGGTGACGCTGCTGGCGGCGCGGCCGACTGCCGGGAGAGGAGGTGAGACTGAGGCACAGCGGCGACAGCAAGCGGCCAGACTCCGGAAGTCACTCAGACTCTGACTTGCTAAGGAGGCGGTGCCGTGATGGCCATGCGGCGACGAAAGGGGTTCACCCTTATCGAGCTTCTAGTGGTGATCGCGATCATCGCGATCCTGGCGGCGATGCTGTTTCCAGTGTTCGCGCGGGCCAGGGAGTCGGCCCGCAAGATTCAGTGCCTGTCCAACGTCAAGAACATCGCTACTGCCATCCAGATGTACCTGGCTGACTACGACCGGTTCCCTCCTGACGCCTCCCGTGACCCGGGCGCGATGGAGTACTTCGAGACTGGCCCGGGTCGAGGAAGCCCACGCCCGGGTTGCTGGCGCATTACGTGGGCGAATCCGTACGTCCGCTGGCCGGTGGTGTTCGATGAGTACGTCAAGAACCGCGATGTCTGGCGGTGCCCCAGCGCGAGGTGGTCACCCAGCGTGTGGTTCATCGTCCCCAACTACGGGTCCAATGGGACCTGGTGGGGTTACCTCAGAGACCACGAGGGCGAGTGGGGGACGGGCAAGGCGGTGAGCCCGTGCGCTTGGGCCTTCCCACCAGGCTGGGGCGGTGAGGTTACCGACTCGATCGCCCAGCAGAGACTGGCCAGTCCCGAGGCGTATGGGTGGATCACCGGGCCCTCGAATCCAGGAAGCACTGGTACTTTCGATCAAGGGATCGGTTGCTCTGAGGTGATGGATACGAACCTCAAGACATCTCAGATCCGGGACGCTTCCTGGCACGTTGTCTGCGCGGACAACGGCGGCATGGTCACGCTGCACAATATCAGGGTAAACCTGTACGGCCTGTGTGGTGTCTGGGGATGCGCCGACTGGGAGAACTGCCCGGTCACACAGCTCTGCGGCCTCGATGGTGATGCGTGCTATCAGTTCTGGCACGACCCATCGTACCGCAGCAAGTTCACGCGGCACATGGGCGGCAGCAACCTTGGCTTCGCCGATGGCCACGCGGCCTGGTGGAACGCTGAACAGATCCGGACGCAGCATGAACGTTACGATTGCTGCTGTAGCTGGGTCGAAGGCAAGATGAGCGGGATGTGCTACTGCAACGCGCCTACGCCGTGACCGGTGGAGACAGAGACTCGGTCTGATGCCCCGATGAAGGGGCTGTGCCTCTGCTGGTGATCCGCGGGCACTGGGGTAGTGAGAGCGGGGCGCCGAGTTCCGGCGCCCCGCCTCGTCTTGGGCTGGCGCAGCAGAGGGGCATGGCGACGGGCTGCCCGCAACGCAGCAGCGAGCTCTGGCCAGGGCCTCAGGCCGCGTCACCCGCGGAGCTGAGGTCGAGGCCGCCGGCTGTGGGGAGGGGATGAGCTCTGTCCCGGTAGTGGGCAGGTGTGCAGCCGTAGCGTTTCAGGAAGCTGCGATGCAGGTGGCTCGCATCGGTGAAGCCGCTCTCCTCGGCGATGACGTCTGTGGCCAGGCGCGTGTCCAGCAGCCGGGCCGCGGCATGGGCGAGGCGGGCGCGGAGACAGAACTCGCCGAAAGACAGCCCCATGCTCTGCTTGAAGACTAGGCAGAAGCGTGCCCGGCTGAGCCCGCACGCGGCCGCCGCCTCTGCGACCGCGACGCGCCGTATCGGGCGCAGGTGCACCAGCCTGAGGGCCGGGATGATGTGAGACAGAGCAGAGGGGCGAGCGTGGCTGGAGGCGCTGAGCGCCGACGGTGGGCTCCAGCCGCGACTGACGGCGAACAACAGCTTCAGCAGGTTCAGCCGGACGGCGCTCTCCCAGGCCGGCAACTCCTCTTGGTACTCCCGCAGCAGTTCGCGCCCGAGGGCCAGCACCAGCTCTCGCTTCTCTGGTGAACCCACGCGCGGGCGCTGGCTGGGCGGTGCCGCGAACAGGCTCAGCCAGGGCACATCGCCAAACACCTCATCGCCAACGTACCCGGGCAGGAAGACGACGATGACATCCTGGCTGTTGGGAAGGAGGACTCGCCAGCCGTGGGGCTCCCAAGTGCCGCAGAGCCACGCGTCTCCAGGCTCAGCCACACAGGCAAAGCCCTGCCAGTGGCGCTCCTGCGCGCCGGTAAGCATGATGCCGACCTCGATGGCCTCGTGAAGGTCCACGTCGAGGGCCCGCTCGCGCTCATAGGTGGAGCTTCCCAGGAAGACTGGAGTTGACTGAGTCAGACCGTAATCAATGTGCAGCGTCTGCCCGATGCGCACTTCCCTGGGTCGCCGGATGGGTCTCATGGCAGACGATTGTACAAGAAACGAAGACGTCTCTGCAATGCCGAGAGCGCCTCTCGGTGCTAACCTCTGGGTTGGGAGCCAGTGGTCGCCCCGGCGTTGGGTGGAGGGCGCGAAAGGAGGTGAAGCGGCGGGTTTCTGCGGGAGTAGGCAATCCTGGGGCTCATGTCGGCGAGGGATAGGAGGTGCAGACCTGTGAGGAGACGACGGAGCAAGGGATTCACCCTGATCGAGTTGCTGGTGGTAATCGCGATCATCGCGATCCTGGCGGCGATGCTCTTCCCGGTCTTCGCGCGGGCGAGGGAATCGGCGCGCAAGATTCAGTGCCTCTCCAACGTGAAGAACATCGCCACGGCGGTGCAGATGTACCTGGTAGACTACGACGCGTTCCCGCCCCGACACACCGACCAGGGAGCGGCGCAGGCGCTGAATGCGGCCGGCCCTCGCGGCCTGTGCGAGGAGTACCCGGATGCGATGTTCTACTACGGCAATCCGTTCCTGCGCTGGCAGGTGATCCTGGACGAGTACGTGAGGAACCGGGATGTGTGGAGGTGCCCGAGTTCCCAGATGGTGGCCGTGCCAGGATTCATCGTGCCCCACTACACTCCAGTCTGGTGGCAGTACCTGGTTGACAACTCGGGCGACTGGGGCCAGGGCAGCCCGGCCTGCAACGGCGGCCCCTGCTGTGTCTCCTGGCCTTCTGGTTGGGGGGGTACGGTGACCGATACCATCGGTCAGGATGAGCGCGGGAGCACTGAGACGGGCGCCACTGAGATCAGCTACGGCTACCCCCAGATTCAGGGCCACAAGACCTCCCAGATCACCGATCCCGCCTGGCTGATAGTGATCGGTTGTGTGCAGGCGGGGCCGGAGATTGAGAGTGCCTGGTTCTCGCTGTACGCGGGCAACCCGTGTTGCTGCTGGGGGCTGAGTGAGGAGGACGCCTGCCGGTTCGTCACCGAGCCGTCATTCCGCAAGCGGTTCGCTCCTCACATGGGCGGGGCCAACTGGGGCTTTGCCGACGGTCATGCGGCCTGGTGGGACTCGGAGGCGATGCTCACCGCCGCGAACGGGAACAGATGCTGCACCTGCGAGATACCTTTGCCCGAGAAGATCCGCGGCTTCTGCCCCCACCTGGACAACCTGTAGGCGCGCAGTAGACAACCGCGTGCCATGTCAGAGGAGTGACTGGGGCAGGGGCTGGCCTCCTGCCCGGCCGGGCGGAGTCCGCCTCAAGTGGACTCCGCCCTTCGCGTGCCCCTGCCGAGCCGGGGCGCCGTCAGCGGCCGCGCGCGTTGCCGACCTCGCGGACCTCCGGACGTAGCAGGCGGTGCTGGCGGTAGGTGGCCGGTGTGGAGCCATAGTACTTGACGAACATGCGGTGAAGGTGGCTGCCATCCGTGAAGCCAGCGCGGCGCGCGATTGCGTCCACGGAGAGATCGGCGGTGAGCAGCAGGTGGGAGGCGAACGCCAGTCGCGCCCGCAGGCAGAACTTGCCAAATGTCAGGCCCATGGTATGGTGGAACATGAACCGGAACTGGGAGACGCTCAGGTTGCAGGTGGAGCTCGCCTCCGCCAGTGAAATGCGACGCGCCATCCCATGCGCGGAGTACACCAGGTCCGCCGCGGGCATGATCCGGGAGAAGTTGCCGACGGGAACGCCGCGCTCCCGATCCGAATGGTGTGTGGGTTCCCAATCGCGCCGCAGGGCGTGGAGGAGACGCAGCAGCTCCAGTTGGGCCGCAGCCCGCCAGCCTCGGCGCCTCTCCTTAGCTTCGCGGGCAAGGCGCTGCCCGATGAGGAGCATTTCCCTTCGCATCTCCGGTGTGGTCACGCGGGGCCGTTCCCGCGGCGGGGCCGAGAACAAGCTCAAGTACCAGGGACTCTCGAAGACCTGGTCGGCGATGAACTCGGGGGCAAACAGGAACACCGCCAGGCGGGTGCCGGCAGCGGTGACGCGCCAAGCGTGGGGCTCCCAGGCAGCGTTCAGCCAGACGTCCCCCGGCCCGAGGGTGGCCGCGAAGTCCTGGCAGTGCCGTTCGAACTGGCCGCCGAAGACGAGCCCAACCTCGAAGCCGGCGTGCGTCTCCACCTCGAGCGCGGTGGCCCGAGGGTAGGAGCCCACCCAGCCAACGAACGGACTGGAGGGCCCGACTCTATGTTCCCTGGGCTCATCACGCAAGGGCGGTCCTCGCAGCCTGAAGGCTTGTTCACTCCGACAGAAAGTACAGGAATTCCGACCTTTCGTCGAGCGACATTCCTGCCAGCGTGGCTAGAATCATCTTGGCCGGGCGCAGGTGTGAGGCGAGAGAGGTGATGTAGACTCAGGGGGGCTGGTCTCCACGCGAGGCGGGCAGGTGGAGGGGGGAACTCGACACAGGAGGTGAAGGGCCCAATGGCTCTCAGGCGGACCCGAGGTTTCACTCTCATTGAGCTGTTAGTCGTGATCGCGATCATCGCGATCCTCGCGGCCATGCTGTTCCCGGTCTTTGCCAGGGCGCGCGAATCGGCGCGCAAGATCCAGTGTCTGGCCAATGTCAAGAATATCGCCACGGCCTTCCAGATGTACCTGACCGACTACGACCGGTTCCCACCGCGGCCCAACCACGACCAGGATCTCCTCGACTACTTCTGGAACGCCCCTGGCGGCAGGAGCGGCAGGGCGGGCCGGCAGTGCTGCAACCGAGCTTGCCAGGCTAACCCCTACGGGCGATGGCCTGTCGTGCTTGATGAGTACGTCAGGAACCGCGACGTCTGGCGGTGTCCCAGCGCGAAAGTGACCTTCGGAGCGTCCTGGATTATCCCTCAGTACACCGCTATCTGGTGGCACTACCTGAGGGATACCCAAGACACCTGGGGCACCGGCCACGACGCGGGCGGCCCCTGCTACGTCGCCTATCCTCCTGGCTGGGGTGGCAGCGTCACGGACTCCATCGGTCAGCAGGCGGTGGGCAGCACGGGAGACAGGGGCGAGGCCGCGACTGGGGCCGTGGAGATCACCATCGGCCTTCCGGAGCAGTACCCAGAGATGAAGACATCTCGGGTGGACGACCCGGCCTGGTTCGTCGTCTGCGGCGACGCGGTCACAGGCCCTACACCGTGGACACCTGAGAGCATGTTCTACAGTCTATGCGGCGCGTCGTATTTCAAGCTTATAGACGGGCAGTGCGCCAACGCGGACTGGAGCAACTGTGCGTTCACCCAGGACTGCGGGCTCAGCCCGGACGCAGCGGCCGCCTGGGTCGGCGATCCCTCCTTCCGCTCCAAGTACACTCGCCACCTCGGCGGCTCCAACGTGGGCTTCATGGATGGGCACGCTTCCTGGTGGCACGCCGAGGCCTTCATGGCGAAGGCCCCCTACTGCGACTGCTGCACGGCGACAAGTACTGGCGTGATCATCAACACGGATCGCCCGATCCGAGGCCTCTGCCCAACCGGGTAACTCTGGGCGGGAGTTCCTTGGGGATACCGGGCGGAGCGCTTTGAGGCGCTCCGCCCGCACCTTCTCCTCCGGCGTGCCCGCTCACGGAGGCCGAGCATAGCTAACCACCACGTAATCGTCGCGCTGCGACCAGAGGGACAACCCCGGGACGGCCTGCCTGAGTTCAGCGACGAACTTGCGGTGGGTGAGCACAGCCGTCGGAGCAGGGGAGGAGAGGAAGCGGACGACTCCCATAAACTCATCTCGTCTCTCACCCAGATCAATGATCGGACGCCCTAGGTAGAAGACGGTGGCATTGCGCTTCGCGTAGTAGACCCCAACTGGCAGTGACGCGGGCGCAGCGGTCGCCAGCCAGCGAGCGAGCTCCTTGCGAGGCTGAGCCTGGATCTGGGCTCGCCGCGGGCCGAACCAGCCGATGTAGGTGATGCTTGCCACTAGCATTGCCCCGACAAGAGAAGCGACCGCGAAGGGCCGTCGCCATCTGGCCGCGATCGCTGCCGCCAGGCAACCGACCGCGAGTGCGCACAGCATCACCGCCGGGGCAGGGCCGGGTGTCCACGCGCCGAACTTCGCAGCGAGCCGCTCCCGGACTCCGCCGGGCATGGCGACAGCGACTGCCGCTGCGGCCCCACAGGCCAGGCCGGCGACTGCGATCAGCCCAAACGCCGCCCCAGACCAAATCCGGCTCACCGGCCGCCCCTCCAGCCACGCGTCGAGCCAAGCGCCTGTCAAGATGGCCAGCGCAGGGAAGGCTGGGGCCAGGTAGTGGGCGAGCTTCGACGCAGGGATGGAGAACAGGAGGATCACTGCGGCGCTGCACCAAGCGCACAGGCGCAGCACGTGACCACGATCCGCGTGCTGGAAGGCCCTCACAAAGGCCGCGGGTAGGAAGGCCGCCCAGGGGAAGAAGAAGAGCAGCACACACCTCAGGTTCCCCCAGACCGGCTCGGTGCGGGCCAGCTCTCCCTGAACGTGTCCCAAGTGCTCGCCCACGAAGAAGGTGCGGAAGAAGGCGGGCTGGTGGCTCAGCTCGTACCCGTACCAGGGCGCCGCGACCGCGAGCATGAGCCCAATCCCGGCAAGTACGTAGGCTTCTGCGAGGACCGCCCGCAGGCGCCGCGCGCCCACGAGATAGGCGAGCACCCCACACAGCATCACGCCAACAGGCACCGGGCCCTTGGCCAGCAGCGCGACCCCCAGGAGCGCGTAGCCAGGCAGGTAGAGCCATGGTTTTCGCCGGGGAGCGGCCCGCATCCCTATGAAGAACAGATAGACCGCGGCGGTGAGAGCGGCCGTGAGCGGGATGTCAACCGAGGCCTCTCGGGCAATGTCAATCCACAGGTAACTGAGCGCCAGCGCCAGGCCGCTCAGGAAGCCCGCCCGGCGAGTCAGTGTTCGGGCGGCGAAGCCATAGGTAAGCAGGACGACTCCCGTGCCCAGAAAGGCAGAGCCCACCCGCGCGGCGAACTCGTTCTCACTGAGGAGCCGAAAGGCGGCGGCGATGAGCCAGTAGATGAGGACGGGTTTGAGCAGGAAGGGCTGGCCGTTGAAGTAGGGCGTGCCGAGGTCACCCCTGGCCAGCATCTCACGGGCGCCTTCGGCGTAGTAGGCCTCGTCGAAATCCTCCAGCGGGATGGCGCCCAGTTGCCAGAAGTAGAGCAGAGCACAGAGCGCGGCCAGGGTGACAGGAAAGGCGAGTCGTCGCCAGTCCGCGTGGCGATTGGAAGCTGGCTGTGAAATGAGGCTATCCCTCGTAGCGGCCATGGACCTGTCGTTCGTCTACCCCATCTACAACGAGATCGAGAACCTCCCTCGGCTGCTGGCAGAGACCCAGCGCATTGCCGAGGGCCTAGTCTCGGACTACGAGGTCGTGCTGGTTGATGATGGCAGCACAGACGGCAGCGGCGCGTTCGTTGACAAGCTCGCGCAGCAGTTCCACCACGTCCGCGCCCTCCATCATCGGCGCAACCGGGGTCTGGGCGCCGCCATCCGCACCGGCCTCGCGCACGCGGAGAAGGAACTAGTTCTCTACATGGACTCAGATTTCCCTGTCAGCGTGGAGGAGGCCAGGGCGGCTCTCCGCGAGTACACTGCGGATGTGGACATGCTCATCGGGTACCGGATTGGCCGCGCCGAGGGGCCCCGGCGGGAGGTGATGTCGTGGAGCTACAACCGGCTGATCCGCTGCGGGTTCGGGCTGCGAGTGCGAGATGTGAACTTCGCCTTCAAGCTAGCGCGGCGCTCGCTCATCCGGCAGATGCGGCTGCGCTCAGAGGGGTCCTTCATTGACGCCGAGTTCCTCCTCGAGGCCCATCGCCTTGGGGCCCGCATCAGGGAAGTCGGCCTCCATTATCATCCCCGGGTGGCCGGCGTCTCCACCGCGGCCAGCAACCGCGTGGTGCTGCGCATTCTGGGAGAGGCCTGGCGGCACTGGCGAGCCCTCCGCTCGGGCAAGCTGGGCCCTGCGGGTGTGATCATCAACGCCGACGACTTCGGGCTGTGCGAGCCGGTGAACCAGGGCGTGGTAGAGGCCTTTGACCGGGGCGTGGTCACCAGCGCCAGCATCTTGGCTACGGGCGAGGCCTTCGAGCAGGCGGCCGAGCTCGCCACGGCGCGGCCCGCGCTCGACCTTGGGGTCCATCTCGCGCTCACGCAGACCAGGCCGCTCTCGCCGCCGGAGAGAGTGCCGTCACTCATAGATGGGAGCGGCCGGCTCCTTGATGGTTGGGCCGCGTTCCTGGGGCGGTATGCGCGCCGCGGGGTCGGCAGGCGGGACATCGAGACAGAGCTGCGCGCGCAGATCGAGCGCACCCGAGAGGCGGGCCTGCGGGTCTCACATCTCGATAGCCATCAACATCTCCATATGCTCCCCGGAGTGCTGCCACTGGTGGTCGGCCTCGCCAGCGAGTACGGCATCGGTGCGTTGCGCTACCCGCGGCAGGGACGGGCGACGGCCAGCACGGGCCTCTCTCGCCGCCTCCAGGGGAAGGCACTCAATGGCCTGTGCCGGCTGGGCGCTCGCACGCTGAGGTCCAATGGCCTGCTCATTGCCGATGACTTCCGCGGCTTCAGGGAGGCGGGGCGGTGGGACCGGGAGAGCCTGGCGGGCACCCTGCGAGAGCTGGACGGGGGGCTGACTGAGATCTGCTGCCACCCGGGCGCGGATGACGCCATAGACGAGCAGCTCCGATGGGGCTACCGCTGGGAGCACGAGCTGGCCGCCCTTACCAGTCCAGAGGTGGAGGCTGCGGTGGCAGAGAGGGGCGCGGCCCTCACCACCTACCGGGAGCGCCTCGCCCAGGGCCGCTAGCGTGCCCACGCGCTGGTGAGAGGGAGGCAGGGTGGTGTCACGGAAACCGCGGGGCGGTCTCCGCGAGCCAGGCCTTTGGCGTGCCTGCCGCGCGGTTCTCGGGGGAGGAACCGACAGCATGTGTGCTCGAATGCGCCTCGTGCAATCCCAGCCGACGCGGGTGAGGCTCCCACGGGACGGAGGGTTCACTCTGATCGAGCTGCTGGTGGTGATCGCGATCATCGCTATCCTGGCCGGGCTGCTGTTGCCAGTGTTCGCCCGCGCGCGGGAGTCCGCGAGGAAGATCCAGTGTCTGGCGAATGTCAAGAACATCACCTCGGCCATCCAGATGTACCTCACTGACTACGACCGGCTGCCCCCGGCCGAGCACCGCCTCGAGGTGATCAGCTACTTCAACACGGGGCCGGGAGGTCAGGGCGCGGTAGAGGACTGTCGCTGGGCCGCCAATCAGGCCAATCCCTATCTCCGCTGGCCGGTGATCCTGGAGGAGTACGTCAGCAACCGCCAGGTGTGGAACTGCCCGAGCGCGAAGCTGCAGGCGGGCGCCCGCTGGATTATCCCCGGCCCCGACTGGTTCACCTATGTGAGGGACAACCAGAGCCAGTGGGGCGCGAACAACGGCTACAACGGTGGGCCCTGCTTCATCGCCTATCCGCCCGGCTGGGGAGGGACGATCTCAGACTCCATCGCCCAGGAGCTGATGGCAGTGCCGGAGGGGCACGGTGAGGTCGCTGCCGGCGCCTTCACTGCCTCCATCGGCGTGGTGGCGAACCTGGAGCTGAAGGGGAGCGCAGTGCACGACCCATCATGGTTCGTCGTGTGCGGCGATGCCGGCAACCAGACCGATGACTTCGACATCTTCCACCTGATCGCGCCCGATGTGTGCAAGCTGGAGTGCGCCCCGTGCAATCCTAACCAGCCGGGGTGCTGCGTGGATTGGGTGGAATGCCCCTGGAGCGCAGAGTGCGGCGCGACCATGGCCTACTGGTACGACCCACAGGTCATCAAGGCCAAGACCCGCCATCTGGGCGGCTCAAACATCGGCTTCTTCGACGGCCACGCCGGCTGGATGAGCGCAGGGGACATCATGGCCAATGCGCCCTACCGGAAGGACGGCGCTGGCAAGCTGGAGGGGATCGGCAAGTGGAACGGGCCCACCTCCGGGTGTGCGGAGTCCGGTGGGTGGACGGGGCCGGTTCTGTTCTGACGCGCCGAGCAGATGAGGGAGAAGCAGGGCGGAGTTCGCCTGAGGCGCACTCCGCCCCGCGCGTCGCCTTTGGATTCCTCCAGCGTGCCGATGCCGCCCGGTCAGCGGCCGAGGTTGGCGAGCTGTGTATTCCCAGTGAGACGCATGGTCATCTTGGCCGGCGTAGCAGACCCGGCCACTACAGCCATGTCCATGCTCACCTCGGTCGCTTCCTTGACCTTCCGCCCGGCCGCATAGTCAAACCAGGTCGTGACCTTGGTGCTTCCTGACTCGCTCAGCGTTGTCGAGCTGCCCTGTGGGCCGGGCATGGGCATGTTCAGTTGCCACGGGCTCAGCGCCTCGATCTTGGCGCACTCGATGCCCCCCACCGTCTCGAAGCCCACCAGGGTGGAGGTGCTGCGGATCGGGAACTTGAGCGCGGCCAACTGCTGTTTCGCCTCCTCCGGGATCGGCAGCCCCAGGGCGGTCATGATAGCGGCGGGGTCAATCGTCATCTCCCATTCCCAGGACTGCCCGACCGCCACCGGCCCTTCCGGATAGAGCGGCTGTCCCATCTTGCTGATCAGGTCGCTGATCAGCTTGCCGATCTCGAGCTTCTCGCCTGCCGGGCCAGGCATCGGCGCCGCCAGCTTCTCCAGTCCCTCAATGGCGAGCAGCTTACCTCGCTTGCTCATCACTGCCCTGAACGGCAGTGCGGGCAGCCTAATGAGCTGCGGGCCCGGGCCGCCCGGCCCGCTGATGCCGAAGCTGAGATGCAGGTTCGCGCACACCAGGTTGATGTCGAACGACTCGACCTGGCTGCTCATGCTCAGGTCGCCATTGTCGGCCACGCTCGCCACCCGCTCAATGGTGACCGCTTCGGCCTCCAGCCGCGGGTTGATGGTGAGCGTCTGGTTCGGATCCTCGCCCGTCTGGACGCGCATGTCCATCTCCATCGCCAGCGACGTCTGGTACTTGGCCTCCGATCCGGGCTCGCCTTTCAGCTGCAGGACGATGCTGTTCGGCGCCGGCCAGGCCGCTGCCGCGGTGGTGACAACCAACACTGCTATCAACACTGTCGTTAGTCCTCGGCCCATCTTCTATGGCTCCTTTCCGGGCGCATAGGCTGGCTGGTCTGCTGGCATCTTCTGCTCGGCGGCTTGTCCCGCCGCGGACATCTGCGGCGGAGGACAGGTCGCAGACCTGTCCTGCCCATCGGA
>Ga0315307_1000074_pt1 | contig 40122 bp, 34 predicted proteins | sample TDP2_MG_FD_203079 | JGI IMG/M metagenome (GOLD analysis project Ga0315307, IMG submission 203079) | Freshwater sediment microbial communities from Lake Towuti, South Sulawesi, Indonesia - TDP2 | ecosystem: Environmental > Aquatic > Freshwater > Lake > Sediment | place: Indonesia: South Sulawesi...
GCGCGGCTTGCGCCGCGCGGTCAGGCAGGCGCTCGCCAGCTCAGGGATCGCCGGCGATCGCATCGCTGCCATCGGCCTCTCGACACAGGGGGGCACGCTCGCGGTGTTCGATGCTGATGGCCGCCCCCGCGGTCCGGCCCTGGTGTGGAGCGACGCGCGCCAGCGAGCGATCGGGCGCGACCCGGCCGCGGAGGAGGAGCAGTTCAGCCTCACCGGCCTGGGTCACCTCAACATGACGCCGGCCGCCATCTCCTGGCTCAGAGGGCATCGGCCAGAGTGGTTCGTGGGGCAGTACCGCATCGGCTATGTGCCGGACTACCTGACCTTCCGCCTGACCGGAGAATGGGTGAGTGACCCCACCAATCTCGCCATCTCGAACCTCTACCGGCTCACCACCAGGGACCTGGCCCTCCCCGTGATCGCGCGGCTCGGGCTGCCCCGGGAGGTGTTCGCGCTCATCCGCCAGGCCGGGGAGGTCGCGGGCCACCTGTCGCCGAAGGCCGCAAGTCGGCTCGGGCTGCGGCCGGGGATCCCCGTTGCCGTGCCCGCGCACGACCAGTACGCCGCGGCGCTGGCCGCGGGCTGCACAGATGAGGGCCAGGTGCTCCTCTCGGCCGGCACTGCTTGGGTGCTGGTGCTGGCGACCCGCGAGCCTGTGACTGACCGGCGCAGCTCCTTCTGGGTTGGGCCCCACGTCCGGGCCGGCCGGTGGGGGCTTCTGGGCGCGATTTCCAGCGGCAGCTCCACGCTGGACCGGGTCCTCGCGCTCACCCGCGAGCGGCCCAACTGGGAGCGCATCAATGCCGCTGCAGAACGCGTTCCTCCTGGCAGTGACGACCTGTTGGTGATCCCCCACCTCGTGGGTCGGACGCTGCCGACCTGGGACAGCCAGGCGCGGGGCGCGATCCTGGGCCTCTCTTTGGGTCACACGCGAGAGCACCTCTGGCGAGCGGCGATGGAAGGCGTTGCGATGGAAACGCGGGTGGCGTGCGAGTACCTGGGCGCAGTTGGCCGCGGCCGGAGCCCTGCCGGTCTGGCATTGGGCGCGCTGCGCGTACCGCCTCCGGCCGGCATCCGCATGGTCGGCGGCGCCGCGCGCAGCGCTCTCTGGGCCAGCGTCGTCGCTTCGGTCATCGGCCTTCCCGTCCACACCTGCGAGAGCGAAGACATGGCCGCGCGGGGCGCGGCCTGCCTGGCGGCGCGGGCTCTCGGCGCGGCCGATCTGCCTCATCTCGAGCAGTGGGTCGAGCACAGGCCGATCGCAGAGTGGCGAGACCGCTACGAGAGCGCCTACGCGCGCTACCGGCAGGCCGTCGCGGCCCTGGAAGAGCCCTGACGTCCCGTTGCTGCCGGTACTTCCTTCGGCGAGACACAGTAGCTGCCGGTCAGAGGTGGCGTGTCGCACCATGGATGAAGCCCTCGTCTATGACGAGATAGATGAGCGAGTCTGGCAGAGCGAGTTCGCCTCTCGCCTTCCCGCTCGCATCTACGACGTCCACTCCCACGCTTGGCGGGCCGCGGAGTACCGGTGCCGTGAGAGCAGCGATCCCTCCCTGCCCTCGGTCGTAGAGCAATACCCGCTCGAGGCACTCCGTGCCGCGCACAACCAGCTCTTCCCCAGCAGGCAGGTGGGCGGGCTGATCTTCGGCCTCGGCGCGCGGGACACCGACTTCGAGGCCCAGAACTCCTGGCTCGCCCAGACTGCCCCCCGGTTCGGCTATCAGACGCTCATGTTCGCCCGCCCCGAGTGGGACGAGGCCGCGCTGGAGCGGCAGCTCGCTCTCGGCCACCTGGGCCTCAAGCCCTACTGGCTCTTGGCCGGCGGTTCGCTCGATGAAGTGGATCTGTTCGAGATGATCTCACCGGCCATGCTCCGGGTGGCCGACGGCCGCGGCCTGATCGTGATGACCCATATCCCGCGCGCCGGCCGCCTCGCCGACGCGCGGAATCGGGACGGGATGCGCCGGCTCTGCGCCGCGGCGCCCCGCGCCCAGTTCGTGCTGGCTCATATCGGCCGCAGCTACTTCCCGGAGGCGATGAAGCACCTCGGCGACCTCTGCGACCTACCCAACCTGTGGGTGGACTGCTCCATGGTGCAGGACTGGGAGGTGATCGCGCACACCGTGTCGGTCTTCCCCCGCGATCGCCTCATGTTCGGCCTCGACCTGCCGGTGGCCCAGGTGAAGGGGAAGCTGATCTCGGTGAATGGCCAGCGGCACTTCTTCACGGCGAAGCCCTACGGTTGGAGCGTCCATGTCGAGCCGGGCGCGTACGAGGTGCGCTGCACCCTCTTCGCCTACGAGATCATCCGGGCGCTGCTGAAGGGTGCCGACGCTGCCGGCCTTACGCAAGCCGAGATAGACGCCATCTTCTGGGGCAACGCCCAGCGCTTGCTCGACTCAGTGCCAAGGGATCGCTAGGCCTCATCGGACGGTGTGACAGGAGGGAGCCAGATGCACCTCGCAGGCCCGCCTCATCTCGTCCTACTGCCGCTCTACTTGCAGCTCTACGACGAGACGGTTCCAGAGCTGCTGCCCCGCCAGGAGCGATTCCTGGCCCGGGTGGCCTCGCTCATGCGCAGCCAGGGCCTGAGCGTCACCCTCTTGCCGATCTGTCGCACTCGCCCACAAGTCGGGGCCGCAGTCGCCTCTGCCGAGGAGCAGCGCGCCGACGGCATCGTCGCCATCCACCTGGCCTACTCGCCCTCCCTGGAGGCCGCGGGCCCGCTGAGCGCGACCTCATTGCCCCTCCTCTTGCTCGACACGACGCCAGCAGAGAGCTTCGGCCCCGCTGCCACCATGGACGACGTGCTGGAGAACCACGGCGTCCACGGAGTCCAGGACCTGGCGAGCGTGCTACTCCGGCAGGGCCGGGAGTACTCGGTGATCGCGGGAGCGATCGGCGACCCGCGCCTCGCGGGGGCGTTCTCCAACTGGGCCCGCGCCGCTCGTGCCCGCGCCGTTGCGCGAACCATGGTGGTGGCTCGCGTCGGCGCTCCCTTCCCGGGCATGGGCGACTTCGACGTGTCTGACGACTGGCTCTGCCGCGTGATCGGCCCGCGGGTCGCTCCCCTTGAAGTGGCTCACATAGCAGAAGTGGCCAGAGGGGTGACAGCCGCAGACCTGGCCGCCGAAAGAGAGGCCGACCGGGCGGCATTCGACTGCGGTGCTTGCCCGGACGACTGCTGGGAGCGGTCCAATCGCCTGGGCCTGGCCCTGCGGCAAGCTCTAGCCGAGGCCGGCGCCGGGGCCTTCTCGATGAACTTCGCGGCCTTCGAGCGCGCCGTGGGCGCCTCGACCGTGCCTTTTCTGGAGGCCAGCAAGGCCATGGCGCGCGGGCTCGGCTACGCCGGAGAGGGCGATGTCCTGACCGCCTCCCTGGTGGCCGCGCTCAACTCCTGCTACGCCCCCACCACGTTCACGGAGATGTTCTGTCCAGACTGGTCGGGAGGCCGCATCTTCATGAGTCACATGGGGGAGTGCAATCCCGCGCTCGCCAAGCGGCGACCTCGCCTGGTCGAGAAGCAGTACGCCTTCGGCCCGGTTGACAACCCGGCAGTGCTCATCTTCCCGCTGCGACCCGGCCCGGCCGGTCTCGTCAACCTGGCGCCCCGCAGTGGCGAGCAGGCCGCCCTGATCTCCATCGAGGTCACTGTGGAGGACATGGAGCCCGCGCCCGGGCTTCTGGAGATCCCGCACTTCTGGATCGCTCCGCCCCGAGGCGAGGTCGCGGGCTTCCTCGAGCGCTACAGTGAGGCGGGCGGAACCCATCACCTGGCCCTGACGCCCGGCCTGTCAGCGGCCGACCTCAGGCCGCTGGCGAAGCTGATGGGGTGGGAGTTCGTCCTGCTGGAGTAGTGCCAGCAGTGGCTGCGCGGCCTGCGGCCCGGCCGCGATCTGCTGGCGCAGCCCAATCGGTGCCTACCTGTGGTTAGTGCCTATGATCTCAAGGGGAGGCCGCGTGGAACCACTGCCACCTCTGCTTGAGGAGAAGCGGCGGAGCCTGGGGCGAGCGCTTGGCCGGCCGGTTCAGGTGCGCGGGATTCGAACCCCAGACCGCGGCTTTCGCGGGCGGCTCCGCGTGGAGCCGGGGCGGGTGCTGATTGAGTACCAGGTGGCAGAGCAGGGCTACTTCTGGCACATCCCGATCATCGAGGAGCTGCTCGACCGCGCCGCCGCGGGCGAGGCGGCGGTTGAGCTGTGGGACCCTTCCCTCGACCCCGAGTGCGAGCGGCCGGGGCGATAGCGAGCGCGACGGAGAGCGCGACCACCCCCCACGAAAAGGCCGGCCCGCCGCGCAGGAGCGGGCTGGTCTCTGTCGCCAGCCGGACTCTCGCCGACAGCACCTGCCTCTGGTACAGGCCGGCCTGGGCCACCATCCGGCCGTTCGGGGCGATGATGGAGGAGATGCCCGTGCTCGCCCCGCGCAGCACATAGCGCCCGGTCTCCATGGCCCGGAGCACCGCGATCTGTGCGTGCTGGGCGGCCGCCGCGGTGTGGCCGAACCAGGCATCGTTAGTGATGATCACCAGCACCTGGGCCTTGCGGTGGGTGAGCTGCCAGGCGATGTTGGGGAAGATGGACTCGAAGCAGATCATGGGGCCGATGGCGATGGTGCCGGCCTGCAAGACGCGCTGCACTGCCCCGGGGGTGAAGTCGAGCTCGCGCACATGGTAGCGGTGGAGGAAGGGCAGGCGCGTCCTCCAGGGGACGTACTCGCCGAAGGGCACGAGCTGGACCTTGTCGTAGCGGGAGGTGAGGTTCCCTGTCGGTGAGTAGAGGTAGGCAGAGTTGTAGGGCCGCCCGGCCTCGTCCTCGTACGGGCCTCCGGCGAGCAGCCATGCTCCCGAGGAGCGCGCGATCTGGGAGACCCGGGTCGCGATCACCTGGTGCGCCTCCGGCGGCCCGGGGATGACGCTCTCGGGCCACACCACGAGGGCCGGCCGCTCCTGGGCGGCCTGGGCGGTGAGCGAGCCGTAGACATCCAGGGTGCGGGCCTGCTCCTGCGGCGTCAGCGGAAGGTTCACATCAGCGGGGGTGAGCGGCCCATGCGCGCTTCCCTGGACGACGGCTGCGCCGATCTCGGGTCCTGATGGCTCAGGCAGCCCCTTGCCCCACTGCCGCGCCCCGAGTACGCAGAGCGCAGCCAGGCCGCAGCAGATCGCTGTTCGCACCGCGGGCCCGGCCAACCGCTCCCGACGCAGCACCCCCACGAGGAACTCCGCGAGGCCGGCGTTCATGAGCACGATGACGAAGGAGATCCCCAGCGTGCCCGCCAGCCTCGCGATCGGCAGCAGCCCCGGCTTGGGTGCCTGGCTGTACCCCAACCATCCCCAGGTGAAGCCGAACTGGCCCAGCCCCCGCACCCACTCGATCCCACACCAGAACACGGCCGCCCCGAGCATCCTCGCCAGCGGTCCGATCCGGCCGGCCCAGCGGGAGAGCGCGGCCCAGGCCACCGGATATAGGCCCAGGAGGAGCGAGGCGAGCAGCAGCACGGAGACGCCGAAGAGGTAGAGCCAGTAGCAGAGCGCGCCGAAGAAGACGATCCCGCCTACCCAGCTCGCCAGGAGGATCCCAGGCCCTCGGCTCAGGCGAATGGCCAGCAGCCAGGGAACAAGCGCCCCCCAGGCGAGGAACCAGAGGCCGGCAGGCGGGAAGCAGAGGCTGAGCGCGACCCCGGAGAGGGCGCAGAGGATAATGGTGCCGCGTAGTGATAGTGTTGTGCGATGCTCTGCCAAAGTCGCCGCGCCGGGCCGGGGCGCCACCTCACCGCAGAGTCGGGACGCGGGGATTATAGCCCATCACCTGTGGCCGCGCAACGGCGGGCGAGCGGGTGAACGCCAAGGCGCCGCGGGAGGAGTCTCGGCGAAGCTCAGGGATCGGTCGGCAAGTGGCATTCTGCTGCCCACGTTCTGGCAGCGAGGGAGGAGCAGTGCGCGTGGTGAATAGGCTGGTATGTGCTGGACTCGGGAGAGCGCACTATGCTCTTCGCGCTGATCGGCGGGACGGGCTTCTACAGCTTGAGCGAGACGCCCGGCGAACGCATCGAGGTAGACACGAGCTACGGCCTCGTCGCCCTTGACCGCGCGCGAGTTGGCGACACCGAGGTCGCGTTCCTCCCGCGGCATGGTGTCAGCCATAGCATTCCGCCCCATCGCGTCAACTACCGGGCGAACATCGCCGCGCTGAAGGAGCTGGGGGTGCGGAACATCCTGGCCTCGGCCAGCGTGGGCTCCATGTGCCAGACCATGCCGCCGGGCTCGCTGGTCACGCTCACCCAGTTCCTCGATTTCACCCGCGCCAGGGCGAGCACGTTCTTCGATGGTGAGGAGCACGACGTGGTGCACACCGACATGAGCGAGCCCTACTGTCCCCATCTCAGGGAGGAGCTGGGCCGGGCGGCGGCCGCGCTTGGTGAGGAGCTTCAGCCGCGCGGCACCTATGTCTGCGCCGAGGGGCCCCGCTTCGAGACCCCGGCTGAGATCGAGATGTTCCGCCGACTGGGCGGCGAGCTAGTCGGGATGACCAATGTCCCCGAAGTGGTGTTGGCGCGCGAAGCGAGCATCTGCTACGCCGCGGTAGCAGTGGTCACCAACTGGGCCGCGGGACTATCCTCAGAGCCAGTCAGGCACGAGCAGGTGAGCGACTTCATGGCCGAGCACACTGCGCGCCTGCGCGCCCTCTTCGAGGCGGTCATCCAATCCCACCAAGAGGTTGACTGCTCCTGTCGGGCTGCCGCAGCGAGATGAGGGCCGAGGGTAGGGGAGGAGATGCCCTCTACTGGGCGGCGCTTCACCAGGTTGAGAAGCTCGGCGCTTCGGGCCTGCTCCGCCTGGCGCGGGTATTTGGCTCACCTGGGGCCGCCCTCTCGGCCCCACCGGAGGAGCTGGTAGCTCGCGGCCGCCTGATGCCCTGGCAGGCAAGACAGGTCAAGCGGGCGGCGGAGTCTCTCGATGAGCTTCGGAGTCAGCTCGCGGGCTGGGGCCACCGGGGGATCGAACTCGTGGCGATGGGGGAGGAGGGCTATCCCCGGGCTCTGCTCGACCTGAAGAGCCCCCCGCCCCTGGTCTACCTGCGAGGGCGGCTGATACCCGAAGATGCCCGCGCCGTCGCAGTGGTGGGGACGCGAGAGCCTAGCCCGGAGGGGGAGATGATGGCGGAGCGCCTCGCCCGGGGCCTGGCCGAGCGCGGCTTCGCTATCGTGAGCGGCCTGGCCCGCGGCATTGACACCGCAGGCCACCGGGGCGCGCTGACGGCGAAGGCCGGCAGGACCATCGCGGTGATGGGATGCGGCCTGTGCCGCATCTACCCCCCTGAGAACGCGGGCCTCGGCGAAGCGATCGTCGAGAGAGGCTGTCTGATAGCCGAAGTGCCACCAGAAACCGAGGTGGATCGCCGCTTCCTGCTCGCCCGAGACCGCCTCCAGGCTGCTCTCTCCCTCGCAGTCATCGTCGTACAGGCCCATCGGGAGTGCGGCAGCATGGTCACCGCGGGGCATGCTCGGTACTGCCGCCGCTTGCTGCTAGGTGTGCCCTGGAGCGTCCCGCCCTTCTCAGAGGGTTGGCAGCGGCTCCAGAAGATGGGCGGGCTGGCGGTCCACGCTGACTCCGACCTCGACTGGATTGCAGAGAAGATCGCCGGCCACTGCCACAGGTCTGCGCAGGAGCCGCTGCTCTAGCGCCGTTGGCGGCGAGGGGAAGAGGCGGCCAGGAGCACAGCACAGAGGGCCAGCGCGGCCAGGCTGATGGCTCGCCCAATCAGCAGTCCTGGCGGCTGGTAGATGAACTCGACGACGTGCGCTCCCCGGGGCAGTACTGTGCCCATGAGGACCGTGTCAACCAGCAGCAGCGGCGCTCGCCGGCCGTCTAGCGATGCCCGCCAGCCGCGGTCCCAGCGCTCGTTCAGCACCAGCAAGCAGTCGCTGTCACTTCGCGCTCGCACCACCACTCGCTCCGGGCGCGGCTCCCCCATCTCCAGCTCTGCGCGCACCGGCCCCCCAGCGCGCACCCCTCCGGCCTCGCCCTGGACCACCGCTGCCTGCTTCAGCCGATCTGATCGGGCTAACTGAACAGTCGTCAGCAGGGCCTCTGTCGGGTCTGGTTCTGGGATCGCCTCGCCGACGACGAAGGCGCGCTCGAACGCCTCTGGATTGCGGTAGAGGGCAAAGGGACCGACACTTGTCGCCTCCAGGCCCGGCAGGCTGACCTGTGGAGGCAGAGCGAGGTAGCGCGTCCCCACCAGGGACAGGAGGCGCAGGTCGCCAGACTGAGCAGCTATGTAGGCGGACTGGAAGAACCGCGACTGCTGGGGATCGGTGAACCCTACGTAGCCCCCGATCGCGCGGAGCCCGAAGGACTGGGGCACATTGGCCGGCAGCAGCAGCCGCGCCTCCACCCAGCCGTCAGGATTGGCCGCCCAGCCGCCCGGCGGCACCCACCTCGCGTCGATGGTGGACGGCGGCACGATCAGCACCCGCCACCATGTCTGGTCACTCGCCAGGGCTTGCGCGACCGGGTTCGGGGCAGTGAGGAGCCGCGGGTCAGAGAGGGGCGCCAACGTCCGGTCGAACCAGAGCAGGTCCAGCGCAACCAGCGCGGCCAGCAAAGCCCCAAAGGTTGCTCTCCTCCGCCCTCGCGCAAGCCATCGCCACTGGCTCAGCCTCTCCCAGCCATGGCCGGCCAGCAGCGCCGCCGCGAAGGTGAAGAGGAAGCTGAACCGTGCCGGGACGCGGAAGTCGGCGAACCCGGGGACGAAGCGGAGGGCCCGGTACAGGGGATTGCCTTGCGCGAGAGCGAGCACCATCCCGACGAGGGCGAGACCGGCCAGCACTCGCCCCCGCCGGGTCCCGCTCCCCACGAGGGCAAGCCCGAGCGGAACCAGGCCGATGTACAGCACATACTCCCAGTAATAGTTCTCGCCGCGATACGTGTTGTAGGCCGGGGTGCCCTGCCAGTTCGGGGAGAGCAGTCCAAACAGGTGCTTGGGCAGGAGGGAGAAGGAGGTGACGTAGGCAAGGCTGCCCCGCTCTCCATGGGGGGCTGACGCGGACAAGCCCTTTGTGAGCAGCAACTGCACCGCCGCGAGCGCCGCCCCCAGGACGAAGATGAGCGCGAGCGTCTTCGCCGCTCGGCCCAGTTGCCGGCTGCGCCCGAGCCCCTGCGAGGCCAGCCACCGCCAGCCAAGCCAGAAGATCACGAGAAGTGAGACGTGAAACAGCGTCTGGGGGTGCCCGCAGAGGGCGCATGCGCCCCAGGCAAGGGCCGCCAGAACAGCGTTTGGCGTCAGCGGGCCGCGCCAGGCGCGCTCGGCGAACAGGATGACAACGGGCAGCCACGATGCTGCACAGATCAGGCTGAGGTGATGAAGGTGCGCGAGGAGATATCCGCTGAAAGAGAACGTCAGGCCGGCCACCCAGGAACCGAATGGTCGCAGGCCAAGCAAGCGCGTGAGCAGGTACATGGAGACCGCCGCGAGGAGCAGATGCACAATTATCAGCCAGTTGATGGAGCCGGGGGAGGGGAGGAGGCAGGAGATGAGCAGCGAGATCGGGTAGAATGCGGCGATCTGGCCTTCCGCGGCCATCGGGTAGCCGCACATGATGCAGGGTGACCACAGCGGCAGGCGGCCCGCTCTCACCGACTCGTGCAGGAGCCCTTTCACCGGCTCGAAGAAGTAGCACAGGTCGCTGTGGATCAGAATCCCGCGCAAGAGCGCAGCACGCCAGAACAGCAGCATCTGTAAGACCACCAGTGACCCGATGGCCCCAGCCTCGGTCGCCATCATGGAGCGCGGCGCTGCAGTGCGCACCGACCTTTCCTTGGGACCTCCGCGCTTGGGCATGGTGTACTGTTCTCGCTTTCCCGTCCCCAGACCTATCAGGCGGTACCGGCAAGGGCGGGCCTGGAGAGGAGAGGATCTCAGTGGCGCGACTGCGGTGGGGTTTTAGGTCCGATAATGTATCTTATGTTACTTTTCTCTCCTTGGGACCGCTCACGTGAGCCTGTCCCAGCGCAGGTTCTGGCGGCCCTACCGGCCGGGGGCAGCGACGGTGGCGAGCATGCCTTAGCTATGTCACCAGGCAGGCGATTGGCTGGAGGGGGCCTAGCTGGCGGCAGTCGCCACGTAGAAGACGCGGTCGCTCATCGGCGTTGGCGGCGTGAGGCGGTAGCCGTCGTAGCTGCGGATATCAGTAAAGCCCGCGTGGAACAGAAAAGAGCGGAGCTCGCTGTCAGTGTAGGCCCGCTGGCGGTGGACGACGCTGAACCTCTCGTTCGTTCGCGGAACCTGGAAATCCATCTTGATGCGGCTGATGCGGGTTCCGGGGTGGTAGTTGCTGACCCAGCGATACTGGACCGGAGTGGCGTCGCTGCTTGTCTGCGTGAACAGCTCTGCCTCGAGCGCGTGCACCGTGTTGACGTCGAAGAGCAGCAGTCCACCTGGCTTGAGGGCCCGGCGCACGGCTGCAAACGCCCGTTTGAGCGCGCCGGGCGCGAGGATGTAGTTCAAGCTATCGTAGAGACAGACTGCATGGTCGAACTGAGCGGGAAGGTCGAGGTCTTGAAGATCACAGCACAAGAACTGCACGTCGAGCCCGCGGTCGGCGGCCTTGCGCCGCGCCTCGACGAGCATGGGCTCTGAGAGGTCAACCCCGGTGACGACGCAGGCGCGCGCCGCGAACTCCAGGGCGACTGAGCCGGTGCCGGTCGCGAGGTCGAGCAGATGCGTACCGGGCCGGATCAACCGGCCGGAGAGAGCCGCGAGCTGAGTGATGTAGTCGGCCCATCGGGAGTACGGGACCGAGGCCATCAGGGCATCGTAGTGGGGAGCAATCCGCGCGAAGGGATCACTCCTGGAGACGCTCCTGCGAGCCACCAGCGCGTCCTCCCCTACTCCTCACGCGGCAGCGGCAGCTCGCGGCCCACCGCGGCCGCGACTCTCGCCGCAGCGCGCATGAGCTCCGCGAGCTTGTCCGGCCGCAGCGACTGCGGCCCATCGGAGAGCGCCGCCGGAGGATCGAGATGCACCTCGACCATGACGCCGTCCGCCCCGGCCGCGAGCGCGCCCAGTGAGATCGCGGTCACGTAGCGCCAGTCCCCGGTGGCGTGGCTGGGGTCCGCGATCACGGGCAGATGGCTGAACCGCTTGATCACTGGGATAGCGTTCACGTCCATCGTGTAGCGCGTCGCGTCCTCGAAGGTGGTGATCCCCCGCTCGCACAGCACCACGTTGGGGTTGCCCTCCAGCATGATGTACTCGGAGGCCATCAGGAGATCCCGAACCCGACAGCCCGGGTTACGCTTCAGCACCACCGGCTTCCCGGTCTGGCCCACCTCCTGCAGAAGCCGGAAGTTCTGCATGTTCCGGGCGCCGATCTGGATGGCGTCCACATAGCGCGCGATCACTTCCAGGTCCCCCGGATGCAGCACCTCGGTGATGACGGGAAGCCCGGTGAGCTCCCGCGCCTCCGCCAGGATCTCCAGCCCCGCAACACCCAGCCCCTGGAAGCTGTAGGGAGAAGTGCGCGGCTTGAACGCGCCGCCGCGCAGCAGATTCGCGCCTGCGTCTCTCACCGCCTGCGCGGTGTGAAGCATCTGCTCCCGGCTCTCGATGCTGCAGGGCCCGGCAATCACCGCCAACTGCGGCCCGCCCACCGTCACCGGCCCGACGGAAATCAAGGAGGGTTCGGGGTGGGTGCGTCGGGAGGCCAGCTTGTAAGGCTCGGAGATGAGCGCGACCCGCTCGACGCCGGGCAGAGCAGAGAAGTGGTCAACCAGCTCCGCCTTCTCGGCGTCCACCGCGCCCAGCAGCGCAATCACCTTGCGCTCGACACCGGGGTTCACAAAGGGGCGGAAACCGGCCCGCTCAACCGCCTGGATGACGGCCTCGACCTCGCCCTCGGCCGCTCCGGCCTGCATGATGATGACCATCAGTGCGAGCCCTCTGCTAGGAGATGCCCTCGCCAGGCCGGTTGGCGCGCGCGAGCAGGTGCTCGCTAGCGTAGATCGGCACCTCGGCCCGCAAGGCAAGAGCGATCCCGTCGCCGGGGCGCGCCTCCACCCAGAGCTCCCCCTCCGCGGACGAGAGCAGGAGCTTCGCGCAGCAGATCCCATCGGCGTCATCCACCACCACTCTGGTCAGGCGGGTGGAGAGCCGCTCCAGAAGCCTGAGGGCGAGGTCATGGGTAAGGGGACGAGAGACGACGTGCTGGCCAAGCGCGAGGTGGATGGCCAGGCCTTCGCAGGAACTGACCGAGACGTGGAGCTCACGATTCTGACTGTATCTCAGGACGACTACCGGCGCGCCGTCCTGCTGGTCCGCCTCCTCGGGCCCTTGCTCGAACACCCCCACCACTTCGACCCTTACATCGGCCTCGCCGGTCGCCACTCCGGGCCTCCCCTAGAGAGTCTCGCCTGGCCGCGATGGCGAGACTGAGACAGAGCACCCCTGGAGCCCGCCACCAGCTCCGGGCGGCTCACTCTGATCTGCGAAGGGCGATGCGGAGCTGCGCCAGCTCACTTCGATTCCTTGCTCAGCTCTCGCTGGACCCACTTGAGGAATTCAGCATTGGAGGAGGTCTTGCGAATGCCGGTGAGCAGGAGCTCAGTCGCCTGCGTGGTGTCGAGCGCGTTCAGCACTCGCCGCAACTGGTACACCCGCTGCAGTTCCTCCTCTGAGAACAGCAGTTCCTGGTGGCGCGTTCCCGAGCGCGGGATGTCTATCGCCGGGAAGACGCCGCGGTCGGCCATGGAGCGGTCGAGCACCACCTCCCAGTTGCCCGTGGCCTTGAACTCCTCGAAGATCATGTCGTCCATGCGGCTCCCGGTCTCCACCAGCGCCGTGGCGATCACCGTCAGGCTGCCGCCCTCCTCGATGTTCCGCGCGGAGGCGAAAAATCGCTTGGGCCGGTAGAGCGCGCTCGGGTCCAGGCCGCCGGAGAGCGTTCGCCCGCTGGGTGCCACGGTCAAGTTCGAGGCCCGGGCGAGGCGGGTGAGCGAATCGAGCAGCACCACCACATCCCGTCCCGCTTCGACCAGCCGCTTCGCGTGCTCGAGCACGACTTCCTGAAGCTTCAGATGGTTCTCTGGCAGTTCGTCGAAGGTCGAGGCCGCAACCTCCCCGTCCACGGACCGCCGGATGTCTGTGACCTCTTCCGGTCGCTCGTCTATCAGCAGCACCAGCAGGTAAACCTCGGGATGGTTCGTGGTGATGCTATTGGCGATCTGCTTGAGCATCGTCGTCTTACCGGCCTTGGGTGGAGAGACGATCATGCCCCTCTGCCCCTTGCCCACCGGGGCCACGATGTCTATGAACCGGCCGGTGACATGGGAGCCTGTGGTCTCCATGCGAAGCCGGTCGCACGGGTAGATGGGGGTAAGCTCGTCGAAGCTCTTCCGCTGCCGCGCCTGGTCCGGGGCGAGCCCATTGATCGCCTCGACCTTGAGCAGGCTGTAGTAGCGCTCCCCGCTCTTGGGCAGACGAACCGCCCCCACAATGGTGTCTCCGGTCTTGAGGTTCAAGCGCTTGATCTGAGACTGGGAGACGTAGACATCATCCTGGCTGGGCAGGTAGTTGCGGACCCTGAGGAAGCCGTAGCCCTCGGCCAGGATCTCCAGCACACCTTGGGTCCAGATCAGGCCGTTCTGCTCGGCCTGTCGGCGCATGATCTCGACCATGAGCTCTCGTTTGCGGAGCTTCCCGTAGTCCGAGATGGAGAGGTTCTTGGCGATCCCCTGGAGGTCGTCCAGGGTCTTCTCCTCTAACTCCTGTAGCTCCAACACTTGCTCTGCCCTCTTTCCGTCGCCCGGGCGCTCTGGTGTCGGCGGCGAACTCCGCGCAGCTCACTTCGGCGATGCCGGGAAAGCGGCCCAACAGGCCTCGGGAGGCTGCTGGGGGTTGTTGATCGCATCAAGGATATCGGGAGCGGCGACCCCGCGCGCCCTCCGGCTGTCTCAAGCCAGTGCCCTTGGCACATCGAAATCACGTGCCCGGGGCTTGCAGCAGGCTTCAGGGCTCCTGTACCTGAGTCTCAGCCTTACCTGGTGTGGCGAGACTCAGTGGGTGCGGGTCCAGGCCGTGCAAGGCGCGCACAACAAAGGGATTCAGTCTGAGTACACCGCGGCCATTATACCACAAACCTGTGCCCATGTATAGGTGGAGGGGTGCTTTTTCCTCCCAGCCAGGGCTTGCTTCCCCTGCACCCCCGGCTGCGCCTACTCGAGCTCATCCGGCGGCGTGCCGCGGCCCGCGTAGATGTCCGGCTTGAGAATGCCGATGAAGGGCAGGTTGCGATAGCGCTGGGCGAAGTCGAGACCGTAGCCCACGACGAAGGCGTCGGGGATCTGGAAGCCGAGGTAGTCCGCCTTGGCCTGGATGCGTCGGCGGCTCGGCTTGTCCAGCAGGGCCGCTACCCGGACGCTGGCTGGCCTCCGGGCGCGGATGGTATCGAGCAGGTAGTGCAGGGTCAGACCCGTGTCTATGATGTCCTCCACCACCAGCACGTGCTTGCTCTCGACATTGGTCTCCAGGTCCTTCATGATGCGGAACACGCCGCTTGAGGAGGTATCCTTCCCGTAGCTCGACCAGGAGACGAAGTCAACCGTGCAGGGCAGGTCGAGGTGGCGCAGCAGATCGGCGAGGAAGACGAAGGCGCCGTTGAGCACGCCCACGAACACCGGGTCCTTGTCCCGGTAGTCCCGCGCGATGCGCGCCGCCAGCTCCTTGACCTTCCCCTGTATCTCCTCCGCAGAGATGAGGATCTCCTTGATGTCGGACATCATAGCCCAGTACCTCATTCCCATTCGATGGTGGCTGGCGGCTTGGAGCTGATGTCGTAGACCACCCGGTTCACCCCAGGCACCTCGTTGATGACCCGGGTGCTGATGCGGGAGAGCACCTCGTAGGGCAGCTCCGCGAAATCGGCGGTCATGGCATCCTCGCTGGTGACCGCGCGCAGGACGACGGTGCTGGCATAGGTGCGCTGGTCCCCCATCACCCCGACGCTCTTCACTGGCGCCAGCACCCCGAAGCACTGGAACAAGCGGCGGTAGAGACCGGCCGCCCTGATCTCCTCGATGATGATGGCATCGGCCTCGCGCAGCGTCTGGAGCCGCTCGGGCGTGACCTCGCCCAGGATACGGATCGCCAGGCCGGGGCCCGGGAAGGGATGTCGCCACACAATCTCGCCCGGAAGTCCCAGCTCCTCCCCTACCGCGCGCACCTCGTCCTTGAAGAGGTAGCGCACCGGCTCGATGAGCTGGAGCTTCAGCGTCTCGGGCAGCCCTCCCACATTGTGGTGGGTCTTGATCCGCGCGGCCTGGCGAGTGCCACTCTCGATCACGTCCGGGTAGAGCGTGCCCTGGGCGAGGAACTGTACGTCGCCCAGCTTCCTTGCCTCCTCCTCCAACACGGCCGCGTACTCTTCCCCGATGATCCGCCGCTTCTCCTCAGGATCAACTACGCCTCGCAATCGGCCCAGGAAGCGATGCTGCACCCGGGCGTAGATGAGATTGAGGCGGAAGTGCTCGCCAAACGTCTGCACCACCTGTTCGCTCTCGCCCTTGCGCAGGAAGCCATGGTCCATGAAGATGCAGGTGAGCTGGTCGCCCACCGCTCGGTGCACCAGAGCCGCGGTGACCGCCGAGTCAACCCCGCCGCTCAGGGCGCAGACCACCTTTCCCCCATTCACTTGCTCCCGCACTGAGCGGACCGCCTCCGACACCACCGACTCGGTTGTCCACAGCTCCCGACAGCCGCACTGCTCATAGAGGAAGCTGCGGAAGACCTCGATGCCCCAGGGGGTGTGCACCACTTCGGGATGGAACTGCACCCCAAAGAGGCGCCGGCTCCGGTCCGACATGGCGGCGATGACGCCCAAAGTGCGCGCCGTGACAATGAACCCGGGAGGCACCTTCTCGACCCGGTCGCCATGGCTCATCCAGGCGATCAAGCGCGGGTTCAGCCCCTGGAAGACGTCGCCGTCGTCCAGCACCATCAGCTCGGTCCTGCCGTACTCCCGGCGCTGCCCGCCCCGCACCTCGCCGCCGAGCATCTTCGCCATGAGCTGCATCCCATAGCAGATGCCCAGGATGGGGACACCCAGCTCGAAGAGAGCGGGGTCGCACAGCGGGGCCCCCTCCTCGTAGACGCTGCTCGGGCCGCCCGAGAACACGATGCCTTTGGGCATGCGCGCCGCGATCTCGGCCGTCGGGGTATCGCTGGGGAGAATCTCGCAGTAGACGTGGCACTCGCGGATGCGGCGCGCAATGAGTTGGTTGTACTGCGCGCCGAAGTCGAGCACCACCACCAGTTCCTCAGCCTTGCCTGCCCGTGCGGTCATTTGCTGTGTCCCGCTGGTCCCCTGGCCTGCCGGCCAGGAGGGTCTTGCAATCCCCCTCTAGCGGGTCCCGCCCACTCCCTGCGCGTACTGCTGCGCCTTCCCCTCAAATGGGAGCGCAGGCGCCACCACGATCTCCACCTGCTGCATCTCCGGGATGGTGCGCGCCCCGCAGGTGGCCATGGACAGGCGGAGCGCGCCGAACAGGTTCATCGTCCCGTCATCTCGCTTCGCCGGCCCCAGCAGGATCTCTTCCATGGGGCCAGCTATGCCGACGTGGATGCGGGTGCCTCGAGGCAGGCCCGCGTGGCCGGTGGACATACCCCAGTTGTAGCCCCGGCCGGGGGCCTCCTCTGCCATGGCGAGGGGGGATCCAATCATCACCGCATCGGCGCCGGCGGCGATGGCCTTGGCGATATCGCCTCCCACCCGCATCCCACCATTGAGGATGATGGGAACGCGCTTCCCGCTCTCACGCCGGTAGTCCTCTCTGGCCGCGGCGCAGTCGGCCGCCGCGGTAACTTGAGGGACGCCAATGCCGAGCACCCGCCTGGTAGTGCAGGCCGCACCGGGCCCCACTCCGACGAGGACGCCGTCGGCCCCGGCCCGCATGAGGTCGAGCGCTGCCTCGTAGCTGTTGCAGTTGCCCGCGAGAACCGGCGCCTCGACCATATCGGCCAGGCGTCTCAAGTCGGGGCTTTGGTAGCGGGAGGAGATATGACGGGCGGTGATCACTGTGGCCTCGACGACGAATACGTCTACCTTGCCCGGACCGATGATCTCCGCGGCCCGATGGGCGAAGATCGGAGTGGGAGAGACGGCTACCTTGGCTCCTGTCTCTTTGAGCTCGGCGACGCGGCGTGCGACCAACTCATCCTTGAGGGGCTCGCGGTAGGCCTCCTGGAGGACCGCGACAACTTCCTCGGGGCGCGCCGAGGCGATTCGGCCGAGCACCGGCTCGGGGTCCTCGTAGCGGCACTGAAGACCTTCGAGATGCAGAACCCCGATGCCACCCAGGGCGCTGATGACCGCGGCCGAGCGGACGTCAACTACCGCGTCCATGGCGGAGGCCAGAAGGGGGAGCTGGAGGCGAAGGCCTGCCAGGTCACAGCTCAGGTCCACGTCCTCGGGGTCGAGGGTCACCGTGCCCGGGACGAGAGCGACATCATCGAACCCGTACGTCTGGCGGCTCTTTCTCCCGCGACCGATCTCCATCTCCACGCGCCTGATCGCCTCCTGTCAGAACGCCTGCCCTGCTCGGCAGCCTGGAACCAGAGGATATGTAGGCCCCAAGTAGATGAGCGCGGGCCTCGTCGGTGCTAATCGGAGGTTCGCGACTGAGCCGCCGTGGATACCGGCCGGCGCGGCACCCGTGCCACCACTCGGAGGCGCCCTCCCAGGCCGCCTCGGTCAGGAGCTAATTGGGCTATTCTAGGCGGATTGCCACCCCTTGTCAAACGCGGGGAGGCGGCGGCGTCGTCATGCTGAGTCCGCCTCGGGCGGACGAAGCATCCCGCCGTCTCGGAAGGGGAGACAGCCAGATTCCCTCGACTGCGCTCAGGGCAGGCGTCGCCTCGCCCTCCGCGCTCGCCCAGAATGAGACCACGCGGGAGCCCCGACTCTGGGATCACACCCCCACGCCTCACTTTCTTGATCTGGCGTGGAACCGGGTGTAGAATTGCTCCGTGGAAAGGCTGGCAGGTGATGGCTGACTGGGCCTACCCGGGCATGAGGTTGTCGGACCAGGAACGCAACCCGTGCGACGGCTGCCACGAGTGTGGGATGCGCTGCACCTCGGGAGTGCAGATGTCGCGCGGCGAGTTCGACGCGATCATCGCCCATCTGCGCAGCTCTGACCCGGAGCGCACCGTCCGCGTCCTGGAGCAGGAGAAGCAGGTCGTCTGGTTCGAGGAAATCCAGCGGGAGGCCTGCCTCTTCTACGATGTTGCGCACCGGGGCTGCATCATCTATCCTGCTCGGCCTCTGATCTGCCGCCTGTTCGGCCGGGTAGAGTGGCTTCCCTGCCCCATAGAGCGGCCGCTCAAGCAGATCAGCGCAGGCCTGCAGGTGTTCCAGGCTTACGCTCGGGAGCGGCGCGCCACTTTCCCGGAGTGGTGCACCCAGGCCGGCATCTTCGACCTGAGGAGACTCATTCTCGGCTCGCGGTGATGGGCTCCGGCCCGCGCTTGTACTCCTTGCCGCAGACCGGGCAGAGGCCGTGCGGGAGGGTCCACCACCCATTCGTCCACACGCCGCAGTCGAACTGCACCCCCTCCTCGGCGACTGTGACGGCGCACTTGCCGTAGATGGCATGGAAGCCCTCGAAGGTCTGGCAACCGTCACTCCTCCGGCCGCACCTGGGGCAACGGAACTCCGGCGACATCAACGTCCCCTGAGAGAAGCGATAGCCCAGGAACTGCACCTTCCCGCCACAGTGGATGCAAGTGGCCCCCGCCAGCCGCGAGAAGCTGAGGCGCATGAACTGCAGGCCCTGCCGGAGACCCTGTGCTTCGTCGCGGTAGTCTACTGGGAGCTGGATCAGCTTCGGCACTGGCAGAGCAAGCGATTCCATGCCCTGATGTAGGCGGGGCACCACCTGGGCAATACTCCGGCCGAAGGCCGACTGCTCTGCCGGAGCCGCGGCCGTGGGCAGCAGGCCGGAGGCCATCACCAAGACGCCCGCCAGAGTTGCCCCCAGGACCGCCCCGAAGGCCGCTCCGCCGGCCTGGCTGAGTCGCCGGGGAGGCTCGAAGCGCTCCGCCAGCCGTGACCAGCCCCAGCTTGCGGCCGCAGCCACCGCAGCCGCCACCACTAGGCACCCCAGCGGCCCGGAGACGTTCGGAGGGAGGTTGAAGATCCATCTGATCGGGGCAGCGGCGAGCGGATAGGCCACTGAGCCCAGGCCAAGGGCGAGGAGGACGGTCACGATGTCGCCGGCGGAGCTGACCATCCCCCTCCGCGCGCCGCTGAAGGCGCATGCCGCCACCAGCGCGAAGATGAACAGGTCTACCTGGTTCATGGGCGGCCAGCGGCTGGCCTGGCCTCACCGGGTCGGCTGGCAGACCATTGGGGCAACCCGTATCTTCGCAGAGACGGTAACGGAACGCAGCCGGGGCCCCGACTCGCTGCTGCTCTTCCGCATGCAGTTCAGCGTCTGCTCTGGCCCGTGCCCGATGGGTATCACCAACCGCCCCCCGTTCTGAAGCTGCGCGACCAGCGGCTCCGGCGCCCCCTCGGCCGCGCAGGTCACTACAATGGCGTCGAATGGTGCGGCCTCTGGCCAGCCCTTGCAGGCCGGGCCAGTCCGGGAGAGCACAGGGGAGCGGAGAGCGCGCAGTCGGGTACGCGCCGCTGCCGCCACCTCGGCCCGCATGTCTACCGTGTAGACCTGTGGGGTGATCTCCGCCAGCACCGCTGAGAAGTAGCCAGACCCGGTCCCGACCTCGAGGATGCGCGTCCCCGGCTTTGGATCGAGCACCTGGGCCATCAGCGCAACCACATAAGGGCTGCACATTACATACCCAGAGCCGAGTGGGATGTCCACATCCGCGTAGGCCTGCGCGCGGCGGGCGTCATCCACGAACAGATGACGAGGCACTTTCCCCATCGCCCGCAGCACGTGCTCATTCGAGATGCCCTGCTTGCGGAGCCGACGCACCATCGCCGCACGCTCGGCCGCATAGTCCAGGGATCCGGCCCAGGCCAGCGCAACCAGCGCGCTTGACGACAGGAGTACCGCAATCCAACTTCGGGCCGCGGTGACGTGGTGACGCGCTCGAATCATCGGATTACCGGCGATCAGTGCCACTCCTGGGTTACCCCGACCGCCAGGCTGCCTAAACCTTTCGCAGCCGGCTAACCCCTCCCCGGCCCACGGCGCCGATGGTAACGGCGGGGCGGCAGCCCGCAACATGCGGGGCCAGGAAGCGCTACGGCAAGCAGGACACCAGGTCTCGGCGGCGAAGGCATCTCCTATGGGGCAGGAGCGCGTCTCCTGCCCCCGCGCGTGAGATGGTGGGGCTCGGCCAGCCATCCCGTTCGGCCCGCGGCCTATCGCTCAGCCCTGCCCACTGGTGCGGAGGCCCGATGGCGGCGGGCGGCTGGGTATGATAACAGGCAGGGAGGTTCCTCAGGGGCCCATGAGCCGATTCGAGATTGTGTCCAGACGCCTCCTGGCGCCGACAGTCACGCTCATGGAGATCGCCGCGCCGCGAGTGGCGCGAAAGGTCAAAGCGGGCCAGTTCATCATCCTCCGCGTGGATGAGCAAGGGGAGCGGGTGCCCCTCACGGTGGCGGAGCACGACCTGGAAAAGGGCACCATCACCGTCGTCTTCCAGGAGGTCGGCTATACCACCAGGAGGCTGGCCGAGAAGCAAGTCGGCGACGTCATCTCCGACCTGCTGGGCCCCCTGGGCCGACCCACCGAGGTCAAGCACTACGGGCGGGTGCTCTGCGCCGCCGGCGGCGTAGGCATTGCATTCATCTATCCCGAGGTCAAGGCCTTCGCCGAGGCCGGCAATGAACTCACCTCTGTGCTGGCTGCGCGCAGCAAGGACCTGCTCTTCTTCGTGGACGAGATCCGCGCCCTGAGCAAGGAACTCCACATCGCCACCGATGACGGCTCGGCCGGCTACCATGGTCTGATCACTGACCTCCTGAGCCAGTTGCTGGAGCGCGGCCGCAAATACGACTACTGCATCGCCATCGGGCCGCTTCCCATGATGCGTGCCACGACTGCGCTCACGAGGGAGTTCGACCTGCCGACCACGGTGAGCCTGGACCCCATCATGGTGGACGGCACCGGGATGTGCGGCGGGTGTCGGGTCACTGTAGGCGGTGAGGTGAAGTTCGCCTGTGTGGATGGCCCAGAGTTCGACGGCCATCAGGTGGACTTCGACGAGCTGGCGAAGCGCAAGCGGGCATTCTTCGAGGAAGAGCAGTGCCTGCTGAACCCTGAGATCGTTCGGCTGGAGCAGCAGGCCGGTGGGAAGCGAGGGTAGGAAGCTGCCGAGATGAGCGAGGAGACCACCGCCACGAAGAAGCCGAGGAACGCCTCGCCTCGTAACCCGCTTCCCCGACGCGACCCGAAGCAGCGGGGCAAGGACTTCGAGGAAGTGGCCCTGGGCTTCGCCGCCGAGGCGGCGCTGGCCGAGGCGAAGCGGTGCCTGCAGTGCAAGCGGCCGAGCTGTGTGAGGGGGTGCCCGGTGGAGATCAACATCCCGAGCTTCATCGCAGCCCTGGCGGAGGAGCGGCTTGAGGATGCGGTGCGGGTGCTGAAGGAGAAGAACGCTCTGCCGGCGATCTGCGGGCGCGTCTGTCCCCAGGAGACCCAGTGTGAGGTCTCCTGCGTGCTCGGCCGAAAAGGCGATCCGGTCGCCATTGGCGCGCTGGAGAGGTTCGTGGCCGATTGGGAGATCGGGCACCTCCCCTTGCCTGAGCCGTGCCTGCCGGATCCGAGTATGCCCAAGGTGGCGGTGATCGGGTCAGGCCCGGGTGGGCTGACTGCCGCGGCCGACCTGGCCCGCTATGGCTACCGGGTCACCCTCTTCGAGTCACTGCACGCGCCCGGGGGAGTGCTCCGCTACGGCATCCCGGAGTTCCGACTTCCTCGCGTCATCCTCGATCGCGAGATCGAGTACGTGAGACGGCTAGGAGTGGAGATCGAGACCAATGTCCTGATCGGCAACACCATCACGCTCGAGGAGTTGTTGGGTGAGGAAGGCTTCGGGGCGGCCTTCATCGCAGCCGGGGCCGGCCTCCCCTACTTCCTGCACATCCCCGGTGAGAACCTGGGCGGCGTCTACTCGGCAAACGAGTTCCTCACCCGCATCAACCTGATGAAGGCCTACCGCTTCCCCGAGTATCACACGCCCATCCGTGTGGGGAAGCAGGCTGTGGTGATCGGGGGCGGCAATGTCGCCATGGACTCGGCGCGCAGCGCCCTGCGCCTGGGAGCAGAGGCGACTCTGGCCTATCGGCGCACTCGCGCCGAGATGCCGGCTCGCCTGGAGGAGATCGAGAACGCGCTCGCCGAGGGCGTCAGGCTAATGGAGCTGATCATCCCGCTCCGCATGATCGGCGATGAGGACGGTCATGTGGTCGCGCTCGAGTGCCAGCGCGCGGAGCTGGGCGAGCCAGATGAGAGTGGGCGGCAGCGGCCGGTGCCGGTGCCCAACAGCGAGTTCAGCATCCCCGCAGATACCGTGGTGGTGGCGGTGAGCCAGGCCCCCAATCCGCTCCTCGCCCGAAGCGAGCCGCGCTTGCGGACCAACAAGTGGGGCAAGATCATCGTGGACCCCGAGACTGGAGAGACGAGCATCCCGGGCGTCTTCGCCGGCGGCGACATCGCCAATGACGCCGGCACCGTGATCGCCGCCATGGGGGACGCCAAGCGCGCCGCGCGCGCGATGCATGAGTATGTGCAGTCCCGCAGCCGATGAACGCAGATGAACGTACAGGATGTCCTGCACTAACTAGCGTGGCGGGCAGCCGTGCACAGAGACGCCCTGCAGAGGCTCTGGGCGTCGTCTCTTGCATCACCGTCGTTGCGGTGATGCAAGACACCCGGTAGATTGCCTGTTCTCGTTCTCAGGGCAGCGAAGCATCCCGTTGTTGAGATCAGCCGAAACGGCGTGATCCTTCGGCTGGGCTCAGGGCAGGCCTGCGCTGCCGCGGCGGCTTCGTGCCGCCGCTCGGCTCAGGATGAGACGATGAGGTTCTCATACAGCCTGGGGTCAGAGCCGCACTCTTGCACGGCCTTCCCCTTCCCGTGGAACGGCGGTATAATGCTGCCGATCCGCAGACGGGGCCAACTCCCACAGGGGGCGTTGTCGCGCCTCTTGGGGGCGCGCCGCGGATGGGAGCGGGACCAGGGTCTAAGGAGCAAGACCATGATCGAGATCAGGTTACACGGACGAGGAGGGCAGGGCTCCGTGACGGCCGCGGAGCTGCTCGCGGTGGCGGCATTCGATGACGGCAAGGAGGCCCAGGCCTTCCCCGCTTTCGGCGTGGAGCGCCGCGGCGCGCCGGTGATGGCCTTCTGTCGGATCAGCGATCAGCCAATCAGAATCCGCAGCCAGATCTACGAGCCGGACTACGTGATCGTCCAGGACCCAACCCTGATGGAGAGCGTGAACGTGCTCGCCGGCCTGAAGCCGAACGGGACGGTAGTGATCAACTCCGAGCGGTCCGCTGGGGAGCTCAAGCTCGATACTGCTGCCCGCGTGGTGACCTTTCCGGCCACCCAGATCGCGCTGGAGGAGCTGGGCCGGCCCATCATGAACACCGCCATCCTGGGCGCGTTCTCACGCATCTCCGGCGCGATCAGCTTAGAGGCCATCGAGCGCAGCATCCGCCACCGGTTCCCGGGTGAGCTCGGTGACCGCAACATCCGCGCCGCTCGCCGGGCCTATGAGGCAATCCAGGAGTGAACGAGATGACCACGCCAAGCCAACGCAGGAAGCCGCCCCTGGGCATCGTGACCCGTCCCGGCTCTTCGCTGCGCAACAAGACCGGTTCCTGGGGCATTCTCAGGCCGGTGTTCGACTGCGACAAATGCACCGGGTGCAACACCTGCGAGAGCATCTGTCCTGAGGGCTGCATCCGTCACCTCGAGAAGAAGCGCTACGAGGCGGATATCGAGTTCTGCAAGGGCTGCGGCCTCTGCGCGGCGGCGTGTCCCGCCAGCGCGATCACTATGGTCGAGGAGCACAGGTAATGCGCAAGATGATCGAGGGCTCGCGGGCCGTGGCCGAGGCGGTCGGCCTCTGCCGGCCTGACGTGATCTCCGCCTACCCCATCACGCCGCAGACCCATATCGTGGAGGAGCTCTCCCAGATGGTCGCCGACGGAGACATCGAGGCCGAGTATGTCCGCGTGGAAAGCGAGCACTCGGCCGCCTCCGTGTGTCTCGGCGCAGTGGCCGCCGGGAGCCGGGCCTACTCTGCGACCACCTCCCAGGGCATGCTGCTCATGATTGAGGTGCTCTACAACATCGCGGGGATGCGGCTGCCCATGGTCATCACTGGCGTCAACCGGGCTGTCTCAGCCCCGCTGAACATCTGGAACGACCAGCAGGATACCCTCGCCGTGCGCGATGCCGGCTGGATTCAGCTCTATGGCGAGAGCAGCCAGGAGTGCCTGGACATGCACATCCAGGCCTACAGGATCGCTGAGGACGATCGCGTGCTCCTGCCGGTGATGGTGTGCATGGATGGCTTCATCCTCACCCATACCTACGAGACTGTGGACGTGCCTACCCAGGAGCAGGTAGACACGTTCCTGCCCCCTTACAACCCGCTCTTCAAGCTCGACCCGGCTGACCCGATCACCCTGGGCGCATACGCCGGTCCCGAGCTCTATCACGAGGTGCGCTACACCATGCACCGGGAGGCCCTGGGAGCGAAGGAAGTGGTCAAGGAGGTGGCCCGCCAGTTCAGGGATGCCTTCGGCCGCTGGTCGGGGGATGTAGTCGAACCGTACCGCTGCGAGGACGCCCAAACCATCTTCGTTGCCATGGGCTCTGTGGTGGGCACGTTGAAGGAGTGGGTGGACGCAGCCCGCGCCAGGGGCGAGAAGGTTGGCGCGCTCAAGTTGCGCTGCTACCGCCCATTCCCACAGGAGGAGCTGCGCGAAGCCCTGTCCGGCGCCAGACAGGTGAACGTGCTGGAGAAGGCGGTGAGCATAGGGGCCCAGGGAGTTGTGACCCCGGAGGTGCGAGCCGCGCTCTATGGGCAGGCTTCCCAGCCGCGGGTCGCCTGCGCGGTGGTCGGATTGGGAGGGCGGGATGTCACGTTCGGCACGATGGATGAAGTCCTGAGCCGGGCGCGGGAGGGAGAGACCGACTTCTTCGCCGGCCTGCGGGCCGAGGTTCTGGAGGAGAGCTGAGATGACCGCTGCTGTCGAAGCTGCCGAGTTCGATTACGAAATCGCCCGAGGCCTCCTGCCCGGTCACCGTGCCTGCGCAGGCTGCGGCCAGGCCTCTGCAGTGCGGCTGGTGATGGAGACCGTGGGGCCCAACTGCATCGTCGCCAACGCCACCGGCTGTCTCGAAGTGTTCAGCACTCCCCATCCTGAGTCCGCCTGGGGTGTGCCCTGGATCCACTCGCTCTTCGAGAACCACCCCGCGGTCGCCTCCGGCATCGAGGCCGCCCTGCGCAAGCAAGGAAAGCTGGACCAGATCCGAGTCCTGGCATTCGGCGGCGATGGCGCGACACTTGATATTGGCTTCGGCGCGCTCTCCGGGATGTTCGAGCGGGGCCACGATGTGCTCTACGTGTGCATGGACAACGAAGCGTACATGAACACCGGGGTGCAGCGCTCTAGCTCCACCCCCTTCGCGGCCTCCACGACCACCAGCCCGGCCGGCAAGCAGGCCTTTGGCGAGGATCGCCCCAAGAAGGATCTACCTGCCATCGCTGCCGCGCACGGCATCCCATATGTGGCCACCGCCTCGATGGCCTACTTCGCGGATATCAGGCGCAAGGTGAAGAAGGCCCTGGATACGCGCGGGCCCAAGTACCTCCAGATCCATGTCCCCTGCCCGCCGGGCTGGGGCTATGACGAGAACGCCAGCCTGGAGGTCGGCAAGCTCGCAGTCGAGACCGGGATCTACCCTCTGGTCGAGTGGGAGTACGGCAAGGTAACGCGGGTCCGCAAGATCAAGAAGGTGCCCGTCGAGGACTACCTGAAGGTGCAGCGTCGCTTCCGCCACCTCTTCCGCGGCGAAGCAGGCAAGGCAGTGATCGAGCGCATCCAGGAGCTGGCCGACGAGAACATACAGAAGTACGGGCTGATGGCCTGAGCAGCGGACCTGCTCCTCGCAGGCCAGGTGCTTCGGGGGATAGGCAGGGCGCTGGTTGGCGCCCTGCCTCATCGTTTCTGCTTGGCCGCGGAAGCTTGGGCTCCCTCGTAGGACCGCCGCCTCCCGGCCTGGAACCTACTGAGTCTCGCCTAATGCAGTCAGCGCGAGACTCAGACAGAACACGTCAGGAAGCTCCACGAAGCCCTTGCCGCCGTGACTGGAATATGCGAAGCTCCATAGCCCCAGCCGGCACGAAGGAGGCGATGGCCATGACCCGACCGCTCGACATCATTACCCTCGGCGAGGCGATGATCCGGCTCTCGCCGCCCGGCTTCCAGCGGCTGGAGCAGGCCACCACGCTGGAGGTGCGCATCGGCGGCGCGGAGCTGAATGTGGCCGTGGACGTGGCGCGGCTGGGGCTAAGGGCTGCGTGGCTCTCGAAGCTACCGGACAATGCGCTGGGGCGGATGACCGCGAACAAGGCCCGCGAGCACGGCGTGGATGTGTCCCACGTCATCTGGACCAAGGGCGAGAGGATGGGCCTCTACTTCGTGGAGTTCGGCGCGCAGCCGCGCGCTTCATCGGTGCTCTACGATCGCGCCGGCTCCGCCATCGCCTCCCTGAAGCCGAGCGACTTCGACTGGCCTGCCATCTTCTCCCAGGGCCGCCTCTTCCACGTGTCGGGCATCACGCCCGCGCTCAGTTCCCCCTGCGCGGAAGCAGCGCTTGCGGCCTCGAGGGCGGCGAAGGAGGCCGGCTGCATAGTGAGCGTGGATGTCAACTACCGGGCGAAGCTCTGGTCGGAAACAGATGCCAACCGCGTGATGACCGCGCTGATGGCCCACACCGATGTGCTCATCACGACCGAGGAGGACACGCAGAAGGTCTTCCGCATCGAGGCTCCTGACTACCGCGAAGTGGCGCGGGAGCTCCAGCGCAGGTTCTCGCTTCAGGCCGTGGCGATCACCCTGCGGGAGACCCCGAGTGTGCTGCGCAACACCTGGTCGGCCTTCGCAGTGGCCGGAGACGAGCTGTACGAGGCGCCAGTGTACGAGGTGGAGATCGTGGACCGGTTGGGCGCGGGAGACGCTTTCACCGCTGGCTTCCTGTGGGGCTACCTGCAAGATAGTGTGGCCAAGGGCGTCGCCTATGGCACGGCCTACTCCGCGCTGAAGCACTCCATCCCGGGCGACTTCCACTGGGGCACTCTGGGAGAGGTCGAGGCCCTGGTGAAGGGCGGCGGACTCCGCATCGAAAGGTGATGACGCCCTCAGGGCAGGCGCCGGAATCCTGCCCCGCCGATGCGGCTGAAGGCGGCCAGGAGCAGGACTAACGCCGAGGCAGGGAAACCATAGCGTCGGTGAGGTGCTATGATCGCCTTGGGCCCCGAGGTCTGCCATGACTTCGCCACTGCTATCACCAAGGAGTGGCTCGAGACCAACGGCCTGGGCGGGTATGCCTCCTCGACGATCATCGGGTGCAACACGCGGCGCTACCACGCCCTGCTGGTAGCTGCCCTGCAGCGGCCCGCGAACCGGACGGTCCTTCTGTCGAAGCTAGAGGAGACGCTGGCCGTCCGCGACGCTGAGTACGACCTCTCCTGCAACCAGTACCCGAATGTGGTCCATCCGTCTGGGCACCGCTACCTGCTGGAGTTCCGCCTCGACCCTTTCCCGACGTTCGTCTACGAGATGGATGCTGGCATCCCCACCCGTCTTGAGAAGACCGTGGCGATGGTCCACGGTCGCAGCGCGGTGATCGTCCGCTACCGGCTCCTCTCTGCGCCGGGAACAGTCAGCCTGATCGTGCGTCCCCTGGTGACGTGCCGCGACCATCATCAGCTAACGCGCGAGGGCCCGCAGCTCGACACGGCCGTGGAGATCTCTGGCGCCCGCGATCTCATTGTGATGAGGCCGCGCTTCGCGGGGCCGTCGCTCTACCTTCACTTTCCCGGCGCGTACTTCGAGCACTGGGGTGACTGGTATCGTAACTTCGAGTACTGCCAGGAGGCAGCGCGAGGGCTTGACTTCCGCGAGGACCTCTACAGCCCGGGGTTCTTCACATGCGACTTCGATCAGGGCGAGACCCACTATTTGGTGGCCTCCACCGAGCCGCCAGGCCGGATCGAACCTCCCACGCTCATCGAGGCGGAGCGCTCTCGGCGCGCCTCCCTGATCGCTGACTGGGCGAACGCGCCTGAGGAGCTGCGTGCTCTGGTCGCCGCAGCCGACGCGTTCCTAGTGAGACGATCCAGCTCTGATCCGGGAGACCAGTCACACGGCATCCTCGCGGGCTATCACTGGTTCGAGGAGTGGGGCCGGGACGCGATGATCAGCCTGCCGGGGCTAACCCTGGTCACCGGTCGGAAGGACCTCGCCAGAAGCGTGCTCCGCGCCTACGCGAGCTATGCCGACCGGGGGCTGGTCCCGAACCGCATAGCAAGCAGCAGCGGGCAGCCTGACTACAACGCCGTGGATGCCACCCTGTGGCTGTTCTGGGCGGCCCACAAGTACCTGGAGTACAGCCAGGACCGGAGCTTCCTGGTGAAGGGGCTGCTGCCCACCCTCCTAGAGGTCATCTCGTGGCATGTGCGCGGCACCTGCTATGGCATCGAGGTGGACGACGGCGGCCTGCTGAAGGCGGGGGAGCCCGGACAGCAGCTCACCTGGATGGACGCCAAGGTCGGCGACTGGGTAGTGACTCCTCGCCACGGGAAGGCCGTGGAGGTGAACGCGCTGTGGCACCATGCGCTCCGGTTCGTGGAGGAGCTGGGCGCGAGCCATCCGGGTCCGACGGCTGAGCAGGTGGCCGAACGGTTCCGCGAGCGGTTCTGGAATGCCGAGAGGGGTTACCTGAACGACGTGGTGGATGGCGAGGTCCCCGTGGACAGCTCGCTGCGCCCCAACCAGGTGATCGCGATCAGCCTCCCCTACCCCATACTGCCGGTGGACCAAGCCCGCCAGGTGCTGGACGCGCTGAAGCGCGACCTGTTGACTCCCTATGGGCTGCGGACTCTTTCGCCCCACGATCCACGCTACCAGGGCCGCTATCTGGGCGACCAGCGGACCCGAGATGCCGCCTACCACCAGGGCACGGTCTGGCCCTGGCTGCTCGGACCGTTCATCACCGCCTCCGTGCACCTGAGCGGGGAAAAAGAGGCCGCCCGCAGCGAGGCACGGGGCTGGGTGGAGCCCCTGTGGCGTCACCTGCGAGACGCGGGGCTGGGTCACATCTCAGAGATCTTCGATGGGGACCCGCCGCATCTCCCCAGGGGTTGCATCGCTCAGGCATGGAGCCTCGCGGAGGTGCTTCGGGCGTCCATCGAGGACTTGGGGTACGGGACCGCCCGTTGACAGATGGAGCTGATTCCAGCGGTTCCGCGGAGGGACAACCGGTGGAGACAATCACTATCACGACAAGGTCGCGAACGGAGTCTGTCAACATAACCCGACAGGTCCAGGACATCGTGTCGCGTTCCCAAATCAACCGCGGAGCGGTTGTTGCGTGCAGCGCGCATACAACCGCTGGCGTGACAATCAACGAGGGTGCTGACCCAGACGTGATGGCCGATCTGCTGACTACGCTCGACCGCCTGGTGCCCCGGGGCGGGGCCTACGCGCACCTGGAAGGCAACTCGGACGCGCACGTCAAGGCGAGCCTGGTGGGGTTGTCGGTTAAGGTGCCTGTCGAGGATGGACGCCTGGTCCTGGGGACGTGGCAGGCGATCTACTTCTGTGAGTTCGACGGGCCGAGGCGGCGGCGCGCCTTCGTGCAGGTCCTGCCCGGAGCGTAACAAGACGCGAAGCAGGGCGACCTGGAGGCGTCGGTCGCCCTGTCCGCAGCGCCGGACGACATCCTTGTCGGTTCCGTCTGTCTCTGTCTTGAGGAAGCTCCTCCGGAGCTGCCCGTGACACCGGTCCTGGTCCGCCCCTGGTCCGCGGCTTGCCCAGGGCCGGTCCCCCTGGACACAGATCGGCCCTCGAGGACGCGTCCGGCGCTTCCCCCCAGCCCCGAGTCGTGGACCCCGGTTCTCGATGGTGGGTGGCGGGCCGGGGGCCGAGCTTGGCGGGGTAAGCTCGGCCCCGCGTCCGCTTACTGCGGCTCTCGCTCACCGGCGAGAACCACCCAACAGGAGCCCTCGCGGCGGAGGGCCCGCCGCGAGGGCCTCACGATTCCTGCTCCTGCCTGGTGGCTCTGGCTGGGTCTGCTGCGGCGGCGAAGGCTGGACCTGTAGCAGCTTCTGCGGACACGCCTGAGAAGTGAAGGTCGAGTGAGCAGGATCGTGCCTGGTAAGGCCTGTGCGCAGCGCCAGGGTGCGCAATCAGGGCGCCCCCGAAAACAGAGAAGCCACCTCGCGCACTCAGCAGAGGAGGCTTCCTGGCCCGCACGCGCTCGCCGCTGCACTGCATGCGAACGCAACCCTACCCTACCACCGCCACCGCCGGCCCGTCAAGGGCCGTGGCGGAGGCTTTTGTCAATTCCGTCACACAACCGGCACGCCTCGCCCCCAGCGAACGCAAGCGTGTCTGATCGTAGGCGCTAGGCGCAGCGGGAATAGCCGCAGGCGCGGCATACCACGCAGCCTTCCGCCAGCTCAAGCATGGTCCCACACTCTGGGCATTCCGGATTGTAGCCTACGCTGGCCACATTCGCGTGCGGCAGAGAGCGCGGTTGCGCCGCTACCGTTGCCTTCTGACGGCCTCCATTGCGCCCGTTGGTGGCCAGGTAACGTTCGATGGCCTTCCCGATGGCATCTGCACACGAGAGGGTGACCGACCCTCGGTCCCATGATGGCATGGGGCAGCGGATGCCCTTGAGCTGCTCCACGACCGAGCCGGGGTCAACGCCCGAACGCAGTGCCAGCGAGACCATCCGGCTGGTCGCCTCGGACTGGGAGGCGGTGCATCCACCGGACTTGCCGATAGTGGTGAACACTTCGCAGAGGCCCTCGTCATCCTCGTTGATGGTGATGTAGAGGTTGCCGCAGCCGGTCTTGAGCTTCTCGGTGGTGCCTCTGGTCAGCACCGGCCGGGGTCGGGGCAGGATCGAGGCCGCCTTCACCGTGACTGCAGCCTGCTCCGCCTTGGCTGGGGCCTTGGCCCCGGTGGTGAGCACCTGAGACTCGCGAGAGCCGTCCCGGTAGACCGTCACCCCCTTACAGCCCAGCTCATAGGCGAGCAGGTAGACCCTGCGAATGTCCTCCTGGCTGGCCTCGTTGCGGAAGTTGACCGTCTTCGAGACTGCGTTGTCTGTGTGCCTCTGGAACTCGGCCTGCATACGGATGTGCCACTCGGGCGAGATGTCATAGGCAGTCACGAAGAGGCGCCTCACCTCCGGTGGCACTCGGTCCATGTCGGCCAGCGATTTGTGCTGGCTGACCTCCTCCATCAACTGATGGGAGTAGAATCCCTGCTCTCGGGCCACGCGCTCGAAGAGTGGGTGCACCTCCAGCAGTTCCTGGCCATCGAGAATGCGCCGGGTGAAGACGATGGCGAACAGCGGCTCGATCCCAGAGGAGCACCCGCCGATGATAGAGAGCGTGCCCGTGGGTGCGATGGTGGTGACGGTGGCGTTCCGGAGCTTCGGTCCGCCCTCCACGAACCGGCCCAGGTGGAAGTTCGGGAACACTCCGCGCTCGCGCGCCAGCTCGACTGAGGCCTGCCAGCCTTGTTCCTCGATGAACCGCATGAGACGCCCCGCGATCTCCAGCGCGGCCTCCGAGTTGTACGGGATTCCAAGCTGGATGAGCAGGTCCGCGAATCCCATCACCCCCAGGCCGATCTTCCGGTTGCCGCGCGCCATCTCGGCGATGCGGGGCAGAGGGTACTCGTTCACGTCTATCACGTTGTCGAGGAATCTGACCGAGCGGGCCACCATCCAACCAAGGCGCTCCCAGTCAACCTCGGGTCTCTCCCCGGGGGTGACGAACTTCGCCAGGTTGATAGAGCCGAGGTTGCAGGCCTCATAGGGCAGCAGGGGCTGCTCGCCGCAGGGATTCGTGGACTCGATGTCACCAAGCTTCGGCGTCGGGTTGGCGGCGTTGATGCGGTCCAGGAACACGACCCCTGGCTCGCCCGTGGCCCAAGCGCTCTCCACGATCAGATCGAACACCTCCCGGGCGGAGAGCCGCTGCACTACCTTGCCGGTCCGCGGGTTCACCAGATCGTAGTCGCCGCCGGTCTCGACCGCCTTCATGAAGCCCTCGGTGAGGCCGACCGAGATGTTGAAGTTGGTCAGCACCGAGGTGTCGCGCTTGGCGGTGATGAACTCGATGATGTCGGGATGGTCCACGCGCAGGATCGCCATGTTCGCGCCCCGCCGGGTGCCGCCCTGCTTCACTGCCTCCGTCGCCGCGTTGAACACCTTCATGAAGGAGACCGGGCCCGAGGCGATCCCGCCAGTCTTCTGCACGATGTCGCCCTTGGGCCGCAGCCGGGAGAAGGAGAAGCCGGTCCCGCCGCCTGACTGGTGGATGAGTGCGGTGCTCTTGATGGCGTCGAAGATGGATTCCATCGAGTCCTCGACGGGGAGCACGAAGCAGGCGGAGAGCTGCTGGAGTTGCCGGCCGGCGTTCATCAGTGTGGGCGAGTTTGGCAGGAATGCGAGTTCGGCCATCATCTGATAGAAGTCCCGCGCCTCCTCCCCCGCGTCTGCGGCCGGGCTGTAGCGCTTGCTGGCAGAGGCGACATCCTGGGCCACGCGCCAGAGCATCTCCCAAGGCTCTTCGACGGGCGCGCCCTCCTCGTTCTTGCGCAGATACCGCTTCCGCAAGACGGTCAAGGCATTGTCGCTGAAGGTCGGCAAGGGCAGGTCAGACGGCAGGCTGGACATGAACGGCTGGCTCCTCTCTGATGCCTTACTGGCTCTCACCCAATCCAGTGAGGGCGAGACTCAGTAGCTGCTATCACTGCTGCGCACTCGATCATCCGAGCTTGGGATACTGGCCGACGGAACCGGGAGCGGAGACTTCCGTATCAGACTCTCGACCTCCTTCAGGAACGAGTCGGCATCGCGGAACTCCTTGTAGACAGACGCGAATCGGACATAGGCGACCTCGTCAATCTCCCGCAGCCTGGTTATCACCATCGCGCCGATCTCGCTGCTCGCCACCTCTTCGGCCAGCTCATCCCTGATCTGGCGCTCGACCTCGTCGGCCACCTGCTCGATGAGCTCGCGGCTGACCGGCCTCTTCTCACACGCCTTCGTCATCCCGGCGATCACCTTCGCCCGGTCGAAGGGCTCTCTCCGGCCGTCCTTCTTGATGACAAAGACGCGCACCTCGCCGGGCCGCTCGTAGGTGGTGAAGCGGCGATGACACCGGGGGCACTCGCGCCGCCGGCGCACCAGACTCCCCTGGTCGCCGGTGCGGGAGTCCACCACCCGGCTGTCAGCGTGTTGGCAAAACGGGCACCTCATCTGGAGCCTCATCCCCTAGATGACGCGTCTCAGCATATGTGTACCATACTATATGTAGTATGTCAAGGGGCCGGTTGGCACGGTCCGTGGCGTCACACAGGCGTTTGCCTATGAATCGTCAGGGCCCGATGGGCTCACAAGCCGGCAGGAGCAAGGTTCTGCCGGAATGAGGCACTCTTCCCGCCGGGCCTGGGTCCTGCGGGCCAGCAGCCCGGCCTCGGGGGCGCGAGCGCTGGGAGCAGGTCAGCCTAGCCGCCGGATGACCCGCTGGAGCTTCTCTGCGGTGGCTCTGGCGTGATCCAGAGTGACCCAGGTGCCGGCGAGGAGAATGCGGGGAGCCAGGTCCTCGGCCACTGGGCACAGGCCGTCCAGATACTGGTTCTGCGCACCAGTGTAGCAGGGGCAGTCAAGCGCATGGGCGAGGCGCTGCGCGATCACGGGATGGCGGTAGGCAGGAAGGCCGGTGTAGAAGCCGACCTCGCAGTGTTCCTCGGCGAGCATACGCTGAAGATCCTCTCTGGAGACCCCGTGCTGATCTCCATCAAAGCGGCAGCCCCAGAGGTGATAGGTGTTGACCGCTTGGTCAGGGCCGGCCTGGAGGGTCAGCCAGGGACAGCCCGCGACTCCTTCGCTGTAGGCGCGGCCCACCGCCCGGAAGCCCTCGATGTATCCGTGAATCCGCTCGAGTTGCCCGACGCCAACTGCCGCGGTAACCTCAGTCATACGGAAGTTGTAGTGCAGCCCATAGCCCACGGAGGCGAACCTTGGGGCAGAGGCGTGAAGGGCAAGCTGGCCGGCCACTTCCTCGGAGTTGGTCACGGCCATGCCACCGTCGCCCAGGCTGAGCTGCTTCGACTCCTGGAAGCTGAACACACCGACGTCGCCCCATGTCCCGGCGCACTTCCCCGCGTAGGTGGCGAGGACCGCGTGCGCGCAGTCCTCGATCACAAATAAGTTGTGGCGCCGCGCCACTTGCATGATGCTGTGCATTTCCGCAGGCAGGCCACACATGTGGGTCACGACGATCGCCTTCGTGCGCTCGGTGATGTGTTGTTCGATCTTGCTCGGGTCCATGTTCCAGGAGACGGGGTGGACGTCAACGAACACCGGCACCGCGTTGGCGTACATCGCGGCCATGGCGCCGAACACCACCACCGGGTCGCAGATCACCTCATCGCCCGCACCGGCGCCGGCCGTGATGACGGCGGCGTGGAGCGCTGACATGGCGGAGTTCATGGCGACGCCGAATCGGGCTCCCACAGTGGCGGCGAACTCCCGCTCGAAACGCCCCACCATGCGGCCATGGCCGACGCTGCCCAGCGGTCCGTGTGCGATCACGTCCCCAAGAAGCTCCAGCTCGCGTTCGCCCAGAATGCGAAGTGGCACGAGACCTCCTTGAGACCTTCGCGGTGGGAGAACAGAAGGCTCCAGGTCCCTCTTTCGTCGGCTGGGCTGGGATTCACTCCTGCCGACAAGGGGAGGCTCTGCGCCGTGCCACACTGGGTCTCCGCCAGCGGACCGGGTGCGGCACCGTCAGCGCCCTGTGAGAACATGGAACAAGGCCACCGGCGGATCCCCCCTGTCTGGCAGGAGGACCTGCTGGGGGCAGGGACCACCATGAGAGGGATGTGAGATGAAGCGGTGGATGGCAGTCACAGTGCTGGCGCTGGCCACGTTGGGCGCGATGCCGGCGGGGGCGATGGAACGGGAGGGTTCCATCCCCGAGGATCTAGCCGCGCGGAAGCCACCGCGGCCCAATGATCTATATGTGGCCGTGCTGCCCTTCTGGTCTGCAGACGGCAAGCAGGGCGAAGTCGCCCGGGCGTGCGTCATGCTGAACCTGATGCGCCACGGGTTCAAGCTCGCGCCGAAGGGCTCGCCCTCGCTGGCGGCGGCGGCCCGGCGGACGGACGCGGCCATGAGGAGGGACCCGAAGTGGGAGCCGCTGGCGCGCCTTGAGACTGCCGATGCGGCGCGCGTGGGCAAGTCGCTGGGCGCGCAGTGGGTCATCTTCGGCGAGTTCGGGGACCTGAAGACACAATCTCAGAAGAGCGGCGGCATTCTGCCGCGCAAGATCGGGGTGATAGACATCCGCCTGCTGGTCGCGGACACGGCCTCTGGCGAGACCATCTACTGGAATCGGATCAGAGACACAGCCTCGGGCAGCACCGGCCTCTTCAGGGCGAAGGCCACCGCCATCGAGCGGAGGCTGGTGACCCGCGCGGTCAACACCATCTTCGACGATATCGGCACGGCCATGCCTGACCACTATACTGGGGCCGAGGTAAGCCAGGAGATGGTGCGCCAGGTGGTGGAGGCCATGGGGAAGTAGCATCCCGCTGGCCCGCGCACGGCCAGGCCCCTGCGTCTACCGGCGCCGCGTCGACGCGGGCAACCGCCGCTGCCGCCCCTCCGCGCCATCGGCCACCTCGGCGCGAAAGCCCCACAGATGGGGTTCGGCCAGCCTCACCTCTACCAGTGACCCGATCAGCTCGTGGCGGCCGGGGAAGACCACCTGCTTGTTGGTGCGCGTCCTGCCGGCCAGCAGCCCCTCGCCCTTCTCGGCCGGCCCCTCGACCAGCACCTCTGCCACCGCGCCTACCTCACGCTCGTTGCGCTCCAGCGTGATGCGGTTCTGCGCTTCGATCAGTCTGCTCAGCCGCTCCAGCGCGACCTGGCGTGGCACCTGGTCGGACCTCGCCGCGGCCGGCGTGTTCGGCCTCGGCGAGTACGCGAAGGTGAAGGCGGCGTCGAAGCTGATGCTCTCATAGAGCGCCAGGCTCTGCTCGAAGTCCTCCTCGCTCTCCCCGGGGAAGCCGACCATGATGTCGGTGGTGATGGCGATGCCTGGGACCTTGGCCCGCAGGGCATCCACGATCCTGCGGTACTGGTCAGTGGTGTAGCCTCGGTTCATCTCCCGCAGCAACTCGTCCGTGCCGGCCTGGATGGGCAGGTGGATGTGCTCACAGACCCTGGGGAGGTGGGCCACTGCGTCTGCGAGCTCCGGGGTGACATCCCGGGGATGGCACGTGAGGAACCTGATTCTCCACACCTCTTCGATCCCGTCAAGCCGCTCCAAGAGGAGGGCGAAGGTGGGCCGCGAAGACAGGTCCCTGCCCCAGGCCAGCACATTCTGACCGAGGAGGGTCACCTCGCGCGCGCCTCGGTCCACCAGGCCTTGGATCTCGGCGGCTATCTCCCCCGGGGGTCGGCTCGATTCCTCACCCCGCACATAGGGCACGATGCAGTAGCTGCAGAAGTTCGTGCACCCGAGGATGATAGGCACCAGGGCCCGCAAGGGCGCCGCGGCCTGCTCCTCCCCTACCCCGCAGCGGATGGCCGACGGATCGTCTGACAGGTCAGTGAGGATCACCGGCCTGTCGCCGGCCAGGGCCCGGCTGGTCGCCTCGACGATGTGATGGAAGCAGCGTGTCCCCAGGACGAGATCCACGTGTCTTGCGCGCTGCGCCAGGCGCTCGCCCTCCCCCTGCGCGATGCAGCCCGTGATCGCGATGACCATGCTCGGCCTGTGTGCCTTCTGCGCGCGCAACTGGCCGAGCAGTGTCTGCAGCTTCTGCTCCGGCTTCTGCCGCACTGCGCAGGTGTTGACCACAACCAGATCGGCCTCTGGGGGCGAGGCGACGGCGCTCCAGCCGGCCTGCTCCAGGAGTCCGGCCATCAGGCCGGAGTCGGCCTCATTCATCTGGCACCCATAGGTGATGATGCAGTACCTCATGCCCTTGAACCGTCTCGCCGGCCAGGCTGCGGCCAGGCCAACAGGGCCGTCTACTCAGGCTCGGGCCAGTTCGCCGAGGCGGAAGATGCGCTCCACATGTCGCACGGTCCTGCCCTGCGCGTCCACGAGCCCAAGGGAGATCTCATGATCGGCGGTTGGCGAGAGCGCGGTGAGATCGAGCACCACCTCCCTGGGGAGCGCGCCCGTCATGGCTGCGGTCCTCTGGTCAATGCGGACCCGCACCATCCATCCGTCCGGCAGGGGCTGGCTGGCCTTCAGGTAGACTGGCGACTTGCCTTCCCAGCGCCGCGGCAGTTGGGCCGCGATTCGCAGGCCCTTTGTGGCGAGCCGCAGGACCGGCCTGGGCCGGTGTCCGGCGCGCCAGTCGAGGCCCTGCGGCGGGCGCAGTTCCCCATGCCTGACCGGGTGAGGTTTGAGGTAGACGCCGAGCAGGTTGGTGAGCACACGGCCTGGGCTGCGGATCGTCCGCCCCCGGTAGTACATGGCGGCCGATGCGCCGCCGTCGAGATTGATGGCGTAGACCGCTCCCAGCTCCCGCATGGCCTTCGCGAGCCTGGCTAGTGAGGTCCCGCGGACAGTGGTGACCAGTAGGAGGCGGTTCTCCCCGGTGATGCCGACGGCCGACCTGGGAGCGGCTCTGGAGAACACGTGGGAATCGCCGAAGCCCTCGCCGCCCGGGCGCGGCTTGGCGAATCCGTCCCAGACGAGCAGGGGTCCGGCGGCGAGCGCAGCCCGGTGTTCCGACCAGTCCACGCGGCGGCCCTTGGGAAGCCTGACTATGTCCACGCCATCTCGAGCGAAGGCGATCGCGGTACCCATCCCGCCGAAGCATAGGGCCTTGCCGCCGGCGACGATGTCACCGATCGGACGGAGGCTACGCTTGCTGAAGAAGGTACCGTTGAGGGCCGCGTGAGGGTTCAGCCGGCGGATGAAGCTGCCGAAGGTCTGCGCCCGCCCCAAGCCCCCGGCCGCGAGCGCCGGCGCCACCACCACGCGGGGATCGCTCAGGTCAACCTCGATGACGTGCAGCGAGATGCCGGCAGCTTCGCGCCGCGCGTAGCCCAACGGCTCCGCCGCGCTCGGCCCACACACCAGGAGGCCGAGGCCGGCCGCCACTGCGACCGCAGCCAAGCGGGCCCTCAGTCCAGTATCTCTTCTCGGTTCCAGCCAAACGCCTCGGAGAAACAGCCGTCCGCGATCTTCCCGGATGCAACAATCGTGTCTTGCTTCATGCACCAGACCTGGTCCGGGGCCAGCCGGAAGCCCGGCGGTGGAAACACGGCTGCGTGGGAGCAGTTCGCGCAGGTCGGGATGTACCCCTCGACGTCCTTCTTCGGTTCCCCCCGCAGGTCGCCTTCGCACTGGAAACAGTACTCGCGCTTGGTGGAGTTGCCGGCCCCGCAATGAGGGCACTTCATCATCTCCATGCCGACCTCGCCTCCTCTACAAACAGCTCACAGCCGCCGGGCATCGGCGGACATGTTCAACCCCTGTCGGCTGCTTCCTGACTCACTCGCGCGCTACCCTCAAGCACTCGCCGCACCAGAGTGACCAGTTCGTCAACCGAGAAGGGCTTTGTCAGGTAAGAGCTCACCCCGGCCCGCCACCCGTGGGCCACGTCCCGGTCAGAAGACCGGGCCGTGAGCATGATCACAGGTATGGCCTCGGTCTCGCTGGACTGCTGCAGCACCTCGAGGGTTTGGAAGCCGTCCATCACAGGCATGATGATATCCAGGATGATCAGGTCCGGCCGCTCCTGGTGCACTGCCAACAGGCACTCGGCCCCGTTCGTCGCGGTAGTGACCTTCATCCCCAATCCGTCGAGTGCACTCTTGATGAGCTGAAGTGTTGGCAGGTGGTCATCCACCACCAGAATGCTGTTCGTCATCCACTACCCCTTTCCACCCCAGCCGTCGCGCGCACCTTGCGGCCCTGACGGTCGGATCGGCACGAGCGCACGGGACACCAGAAGACACCGTCGCACGGGCTCGATTATACCACATCAGACAAGGCTCCGCCACCGACCCGCGGCGCACCGTCGCCGCCTTCTGTGAGCCCTGATGAGCCGTCGTCCTGATATGGTATAGCCATACCGGCGGCCGCGGCACTCGCCAGGAGGTTCAACCATGTGTCGTCTTGTCCATCTGACCCCGCTCGCGGCCCTTCTCTGTCTCGGCATCTCAACAGTCGAGGCTCAGGAGGGCATTCTGCTAGCCTTCAAGTTCGCGCCGGGTGATGTGATCAGCTACGAGATCACCATCTCAGGCACGGGCAGTGTCACGGCAGCAGAGGGAACGCTGACTCGTCTGAGCATCCAGGGCGGGTTCACTCTCACCCAGACTGTGACCCAGGTCTTCCCCGACGGGAGCGGCCGGCTCGAGACCCGGGTCCCGCAGGGCGATGTCGCCATCGGCGTGGAGGATGAGAGGGTGCGGTTCTCCTATGCCAACGGGAGGATTCGCTGGTATGCCAATGGGAAGGAGTCCTCTCCGCCGCAGGGCGACTTGAGCGAGGTGCCGCTCATCGGCGCCCCCTTGGTCTGCACTGTCTCTCCGGATGGCCGGGTGAGCGACGTTGCCTTCACCAACCCGAAGCTGATCGCCGAGCTGGCCAAGGCCGCGCCCGGGGTGAATCTGGCGCGCTCGCCATCCTTCGCCGAGACTTTGTTCCCATCGAAGCCCGTGGCCGTGGGCGAGACCTGGCGCAGCTCCGGCACGCTCACGCCGCTGGGGCCCGGCTTGCCGATGACGCTGACCACCTCCCGCACGCTCGAGTCATATCAGCAGCTCGGCGGCATGGGGCTGGCGAAGGT
>Ga0315307_1000075_pt1 | contig 39492 bp, 44 predicted proteins | sample TDP2_MG_FD_203079 | JGI IMG/M metagenome (GOLD analysis project Ga0315307, IMG submission 203079) | Freshwater sediment microbial communities from Lake Towuti, South Sulawesi, Indonesia - TDP2 | ecosystem: Environmental > Aquatic > Freshwater > Lake > Sediment | place: Indonesia: South Sulawesi...
GCGCGGTGTTGGTGCCTTTGGTCCTCTTGCTCGATGAGAAACATATAGAGGCGATTGTGAGGCAATCGGAGAGAGCCTTTCCAATTGAAGCTTGTGGAGTGCTAATGGGAACCGTTAAGACTCGAATTCGGGTAGTCAAGAGCGTCGAGGCCGCGGAGAATGTGGCACATTCAAGCTGCAGTTATAAAATAGCTCCTGAGGAGCTTTACCGAATATTAACGAGTGGTGAAGAAAGGGGCGAAAGCATTGTTGGGTTCTACCACAGCCACCCATCTTGTGAGGCAGAGCTCTCGAAACTCGACTTGGAACTAGCTTCTTTCCCTAAAATCTCATACCTAATCTATTCCGTAAGGGATCGCGTACTAAAATCATACATTTGGACGGGTCGGACATTCAAGAAGGAAAGAATCACAGTCTCCAAGCGTAAGATGACGGTTAACGACTAATCACCCAACATGAGGTCGCGAATTGAATGCCTACTAATCTCACTGTCGCAGAAGTGGCTAGGCAGATCCATTCAGATCTGTTTCGTAACTTCAAGTACGCGAAGATCTGGGGCGTAAGTGCAAAGTATAACGGCGAGAAAGTTGGAATTGACCATATGTTGATGGATCGAGATATAGTCGAAATACATACTCGGTAGAGACTCGAAATCGATTTATAATCGTATGAGCTTTCCATTTGATTGGAGGCGACTGCATTGTTTCCGGACATCCTCAATGAAGTGAGAGAGATAATGGTTACTGAAGTAGTTACAATAAGCCCTGATCGAGTTATTGCGGAGGCGGCGAAGCTAATGGAAGATAAGGACGTAGGTAGCGTAATTGTCGTAGAGAACAAAAAGGTGGTAGGGATTATCACTGAAAGAGATTTCTTGCGTTTGGCTGCTGCGGGTTACGATGTAAGAACGATGAAGGTTAGAGACGGTATGACAAAACCGCCGATAGTTTGCGAACCATCTATGAGGATCACAGACGCCTACGCTCTTATGAGAAATCGTCGAGTCAGACACGTTCCAGTAGTAGAAAAGAATGGAGAACTCGTAGGCATCGTAGGATTCCGCGACTTAATCACTCACGGACGATTAATACTTTAGATGTTTACTCTTTAGGGGCGCAGAGAATGATGAGTACCTAAAGGTAGCGCGATATCCTCGGCAGTTCTCTTCCTAGAATCCTCCTCGCAGAATAAACTATAGCATTTGCAAATAGAATAGTGAGGGTAGCTACATCCTCGCCGGGCAGCTCCATTTCTAACCCTCCTTTCGAATACATTACACGGATGCTATCCTCAAACTCTGGGGCGTACCTTTGAAGAAAGTAATAGATTTCGAATCTGGCGTAAGGTCTCAACTCCATAGTCCAGGCTGTTGCCCCATCAATCTCGCAATCAACCAATCTGCCACCCATGTATTCAGCCACTTGGGCGGCCTCTGAGGAAGACAACTGTTTTATAATCTGGACCCTGAACTCCATCGCTCGCTTGACTAATTCTTCGTGAACCGAGCCGCCTTCAAATGCTGCCAAGCCAATAAGGGTTGATTTATCTATCCTCTGCAACTACGGCACCATACATTGAGAATAGGATGGCTTAAGTCTGATCGATAGGCGCGGTATCGTCTCGAGGGCCGCGTTCTCCAGCGAAGATTTTTGTAGAGCCTTTTCAGACACTATAGATTTCTTCGACTGAAAACAACCTATTGTTCGAAAAGAAGCCCTTTAAATCGCAGATCTCACACCAAGCTCCAACCTTTTTCTCCGAGCCTTCAGAATAGTAAATGTTCATCGCCGCTTTGCCACATCGAGGGCAGATATGGTTGGTCACTTTCTCGAGATCGAACACCTTTCTCTTCCCAATTTGACGGTTCTTCTTCGATTTTAGATGAGGGGACATTGTATTCACGCTCGCTCCAAAATTTTAGAGTTCTATTTATAAATGAATTATTAAGGTAGGCGATATATTTCGAGGTTCGCTATATCTTGAGCTTCGATAGGGTCTTTCTAGTCCGAAAGTTGCCGGGTCGACTACATTCTTCTCGTCTATGGCCGGAGCTACACCTTGTAACGGAACGCGCGAAGTATAGATTCAGGCATGAGCGAAGCCAAAATTCGAATCCCGGCCTAAGCATCATCTTTTTATTCGATTCGTATGTGAAGTTACGAGCTATGAGATTGGATCTATCGCTCCCTATAATTGTCTTCGCCGTAACCACGATCGCGATAGCGGCATATCCGCTCTGTGAGAGTCGGATGAAAGCGCTGTATAAGCATGAGAGGTTTAGGACACGAGACATTGTTCTCTTGATTGTTGCCTTTTCCGTAGTTATCGCGATAACGGCCTTAGCGCCTCAGCTGGCTTTGCTAGTGTTCTTCTTGGCGATGTATTCTATTGGGCTATTTCTTTTCGCATATACAATATGGCCTAAGTGGTACTTTGCTGTCCTCTTTCCTGCAATATTCATAGTGCTATATTTCTACCACTGGACGATTATTGAGCTGGACATCTTCTCTCTTACGTTTGTTGTATTTCTGGCTATGGCATTGAATGGTTTCTTCAGCTGGAAGACCTCCGCACTGTTCGCAGGTCTGCTAACAGTAGTCGACGTTGTCCACGTGTTTGGCACCAAAATGATGATCTCCTCGGCGTTGAAGATCGTCGCGTTGAAACTGCCTTTGACAATTGTACTCCCAACATTCCCTTCGGAGGGCCAAGTAATCATAGGGCTAGGCGATATCTTTCTTGCAATACTGCTTTCGCTACAAACCTTTCAGAAGCTAGGGAGAAATCTCAGTTTGATTTGCGCTCTTTCAATCTCGCTGATGTTTCTTGTCTTAGAGGGGGTTCAGCTGAACTTTAAGTTGCATTTCTTCCCGGCCACCATCGCAGTCGTCGTCGGTTGGTTAGCGACAGTTTGTTTAAGCAAAGCGTTGAGTATCCGTCGCTAGGAATTCCACTTTAGAAGAAACTTCAGTTTAATACTGACTTCGATGATAGTTGACTTGCTGAAACATGTTACGCACAACTGAAAAGATTCAAAGAATGCTAAGTAACGAAGAAGAGACAGAACTCAGTAAGATGAAGATGAACGTCGTTAGAGTTCTAGCAGTTTACAAAGGGGTATCTTGGAAAACGGAGCTATTTCTGGACCTAGTGAAACTCTTGCAGTTTCTAGGCCAACCAGGCATCATAGAGTCTCGAATTCTAGATAAAGCACTTGACTCTCTCGCGTCAGACGGAATTATCTCGGTTGAAAATAGGACAAGAGGGGCAATGCTGAAGAAAGGCATCTGCAAAGATCGACTACTTCGTCTTAACGACCTTGCAGACGTGAGGAGTGTTCTTGAGAAGGACCCGGTATTTGCCCAATACATGCATAGTAGAGACAAAATGATTAGAGATGCTCTCTCAAACTGGATCTAACTCGCAGGCCGACCTCTGGAGGCGAAGTGGCCCAGAGTATTTTATCCAAGCTTGCGTTGACAATGAAGCAGTAGGAACGGGTGCTTTTAGTTATTCCTGTTAACCTTTCGGTTACTCAACCGCATTTTCTACCTACTGGCAAACAGTTTTGATGTATCTAATCCTTACATAATACCTCCTTCACGATAATTTAGTGGCTGAACCTATGAGCATAGATTATTCTGAGTTCTACAGGGATGCAAGCGGATACTGGCGACTGAAGCGCGTCATCAAGAAGAGGAACCGACGAGCGATCTGATATGTGCCTGGCAAGAATTCCCGAAGGCGGCCAAAGTTGGAGATTTCGGGAGGCTAATCAGTCACAGCGCCATCAACGAATGACAATTGTTATAAACTGTGTGGAGCCGAATAATCCTAGTGAGGAACTTGTTTGAGCGCACAAGCCTGTCCGTATTGTAATCGAGCTCTCTACTTTTCAAGTGAGGCTGGCATGTGGTACTGCTACAGATGTAGACAGTATTACCCTTACGCCGCGACTGAAGTATACCCAACGGCACCCTATTATTATCAGCCGCCTTACTATCCGCAACCGGTCCAGCCAATAGCGTTAAGGTCAGAGCCATCAGGCGTAGCGATCGCCGCATTCATCCTTTTTGTCATCATCATAATTCTGATAATCGGTGGTCTTTACATCTACTGGAGAATGTTCTACCTTTAGGGTAAAGGTTGTAGATTACGTAGCCACAGTCTTCCTTCTTCTCGACCGCACTTTCGCGAGAACTAGAAGCGATGTCACTCCAAGTATCACAAAAGCCACGACTACTAGTGCCGGGATTAGAGCCACTATCAGGTACTTTACATTGAGAGGGCTGAGAACATAAAGCGGGTAAAGTCCTGCAGCCAGCGCTAAGAAAACTACTATGACAAGCTCATCCATTCGCGTCCGAACGACATTCCTAACAAGTTCCTTCCGTTGGGGATCGAATACCCACTCCTTGTCGCAACGGCCACAGTGGTACGTAAGCCAGCGTCTCTCAGGTTTGCCGACAAGTTCAAGCCCTTCACTACAGTCCGGACATCGCAAGGCCACTTATTCCACCGCTAATAAGTTAAGCGCATCATTATTTTTGTCTTATTCCTCGGCGATTGTTCACATACAACAGTGGATTAGAGCAATTCGGTACCTTATACGCCGCTACCTGGCAAGTGTATCGAGCTTCGATAGGTCGAATTTCTAAATAATACTTTTTTAAAACGTCGGAAAACTGGATGCGCAAGAACTTGGAGGTGCTTTGAATGGAGAAGAAGACCATCGCGACTATTGCCTTGCTCGCAATAGGTGTGGGCGCCGGAGTAGCTGCTTTCACTCTCAGGCGCAAGCAAAAGCAATAAGAAACCATTCCAATCCGCGAGCGTGGCGTCGATAACCACGCTCACACTATTCTCTAGATTCTGCATCAAACTCCTTCTCTGGATGAGGCGCCTTCATAAAGCTCCATTGTGTGCAGCTGTTAGGCTCTCCACCACTTAAATATGAGATAGTCGACCTTTTCTCTCTCAGAATCTGGTATCGCTATAATGAACTGTTTCCTTACGGTTGTCGCCAGTCTACCTGCTCTGACTATTTCGAAAGGCCCCATGGCTTCTTTCTTCTCCTTTACAGATATAATGAACGGTGCATGGTCTATTCCCGGTCCATGTTCGTAGACGGCAAAGTCTGCTCCAAACTTTATGCCAGGCGTGACGATGTAGCCCTTCTCCTTTAGGTCCTTGTACACGAGATAGGCTGAAGTGAACTCCTGGTACGTCTCTCTAGCGAGCTTCAGAAGAGTGCTTCGCTTGACCTTCCTCCCCGTAGTCCCTTCAAAGACCGCGATCTCCTTCCTCTCGTAAAGGAAAAGGCCCTCCATAAGATCTAGGATGAGAGGCACCGTGAACTCCTGGCCGGGCTTGGGCTTCGGTATTCCTACAGGCTTGCCGTAGAATCCTTGTCTGTAGAGTTCGTTCCCGGATCTTGAATCCCAAACAACCAGACGCGTTCCAATAAGTTCCGCTTCAGCTCTACTAGACATGTTGCTCATTCAACCTGAGATTGCCAAGACTCTCACGAGATCTGCGACATCTACCGCTAGATCAGCCATTCTCTCCATATGTTGGATTATATCCCTGACAATCAGAACCGACGGCAAGGGCATCTTCGAATCGAGGACCTCTATGTCAAGTGTTCTATAGCTTGAGTCGATCTTCCTTTCAACTTCCTCGACGGTCCTGGTCAACTCCATAGCCTTCGAAGGATTGAAGCTCAACGACAGAATAGTTTCCCTCAGCTTGCTTATTTCATCGAGAACGAGTGACGCGAGATCGGAGATTCTTGCAAGATACTTTTTTTCAACCTTCCACTTTCTGTCCAGAATCCCCATCAATCTGAATCCTACAGCTTCAGCGTAATCTGCAATCTCTCCGACTTCAAAAATCAGTCGCATGAAGTCCTCTCTGCTTATCAAAAGAGATCCGACAGAAGCCACCTCTTCTAGAAGAGTGGCCTTAGACTTTTCAGACTCGTCCAAAAGCTTCAACATCGCTTGGTAATGTTCTCTTGCGCTTTTCTGTTTTCCTTCCACGACACCGTCGAGCATCAGTGCAAGCTCTCTCGTTATTTCAACGACGTTGCGAGCATGGTTCTGGCAGATCTCATACATTCTACGCCTGATCGCAGCCTCAGTTTCCAAAGGAAACGTCATCACTCGTCCACCGGCGTCTAGTTGACTTTCGTAGAATGATACTTCGCTCAGGAATTTAAATGCTAAACTAATTTTCTATGAAGTCAATGAAGCCCCATCGCTTCCAGTGAAATGCCAGAAAAATATCTCCTCATCACTTCAGGAAGACTGCCAGTTTTGACTCTCACCTGCCTCCACGAATCTCTGTCTCTCAATGTCACTGTCTTATCATCCTTTGTTTGGTAGTCAACCGTTACGGCTAATGGCACCCCAACCTCATCGGCTCTTGCATATCGTCTCCCGATCGAACCTGCTTCGTCGTATTCGACATCAAAATGTTCTGCAGTTAGATTTTCATAAATTTTCTCCGCCAACTCCGGCAAGCCGTCCTTGCTTACGAGTGGCAGCACTACTGCTTGTATCGGCGCCAGATCTCTAGGGATCTTCAGCACAGTTCTGTTTTTGACTCTGGAGTACGCGTACTCTAGAGTCGCGTAAACGAGTCTTTCAGCGCCGAAACTGGGCTCCACAACGTGCGGAATGAACCTTCTTCCGGTCTCGGCCTTCTGCTCCAACCTGACCTCTACATGCTCAGGAAGAATTCGCAAGTCTTTACACCGATAGTATCCTTGCTCGCGGAATTCCTTCTCAACCTCATCTGGATCAGCTTTAGCGATCAGCTCCAGAACTTCTTGCGTTCTTTCCTTAAAGGCCCGACGTACAGCAGAGGCGACTGGCCGCAAAACTTTAAACTTCTTTCTAATTGGCTCTTCATGCTTCTCGAAGACTCTAATGTCAACTCCTGAATGCTTCCAATGCATCGAGAGATCGTAATCGGTCCTATACGCGTGGCCGGCGAGCTCAGTCCATCCCCATCTCTCCAGGAAAACCTCATGATCATAAGTTTGAGCTGAGTAGTGAGCTCTCTCTCCAAGCAGTTTCTCATGGAATCTCTGATTGCCTGAAGGTATGCCGAGTTCTGCTACGAACCTCTTCGACAGCGCCATGAAGTATGCCATCCACTCATTCAGTATATAGCCCCTGCTCAAACAATCAGCGACTGTCAGATCGAGAGGCTCCTCAACGTTTCTCAATCTTAATTCCGCAGGTACAATTCTAATGCGTTCGTTCGCTACGTTTCCTAGCTGATCGCAACTATTCTTCTCAGGATCGAAGAAGAATTCAAACTCCATTATTGTGAACTCTCGGAGTCTTATAGGTCCTTGTCTTGGAGAGATCTCATTCCTGAGCGCCTTTCCTATTTGGGCAACTCCGAGCGGCAGTTTCTCTCTGGCGATCTCTAAGAGCCGTTTGAAATCTATGAACATACCTTGCGCAGCCTCTGGCCTACAATAACCTACGGCTTCGCTGTATGGGCCGATCGTGGTCGCAAACATAGTTTGAAAGTACTCCGGTTTAGAGAACTCTCCTCCACATTCTGGGCATCGAACCATGTTCTCTCTCATCTTATGGTCCAGTTCATCGAGAGTCAAAGACTCAGTTTCGACAGACACAGATTCTCTCAGTATATGATCAGCGCGATAACGTCGTTTACATTTGACACACTCAACCATGGGGTCTTTGAAATGGGTGACATGCCCGGAGGCTTCAAATACTTTGCTGGGCATGACTATCGGTGTGACTATTTCCATCAGATGTTGTTTTCTAACAAAGAAATCTCGCCACTTCTCCTCTATCTTCGTCTTCAGTCCAGCGCCAACTGGGCCGAAATCTATGAACCCGCTTGCACCACCATATATCTCGAAAGACTGCCAAAAGAATCCTCTTCTACGAGCAGTCTCTTCCAGCATCTCGTACTTGTCCGGCTCAGTCAAGTCTCATCACGTCTAACTCTGATTCAACACTGTTGTCTCTGTCCTTAGGAATTAAAGATTCTCTATCTGGCGGCCCAATCTCGCGCATCGCCAATGGACGTAATGAAATGTTAGGGTAGATTATTCCGGTTAGGGAAGAACACCTCAGATCGCTTCACTCCCCATTGATGAAAATGCGGTGCAAGTTTCTTCAAAGCCATTCGACAAAGACGCACGAAATAGCCTTGCCTCAGTTTTCTTCCTCGACCTAGTCCTTGGCATTCATGCTCTGGCAGCTCAAATTCAAGAGTGCCACTTTCAGACCGTTTGAGAAGGAAAGGATAAAACCTGCAGACGAGAGGTCGCTTGGAATAAATGCGACAGGAGACGCCATTTAGGAACATGCACCTGTTATTATTCTTCCTAATCTCAAACTCGTAAGGTTCAGCGTCTTTCAGTCTGCCCGCAAACTCTTCAATGCGCATGCCAGTCCTACCCGCTATGGCTCGCGCCTCCGAGGCCAATATTAAGATATGACGAGCACGCTTCTCTGTGTCTCCACAACATATTGCACAGCGAACGCATTTCCACCTCAGATTTTCTGGATAAGCTATGTTCTTCTTTTTGGAGACAGCGTAGCCCGGGCTGGGTTTGGCTATATTAACGTGGCTAAAGTTATGAGCTGCGGAGTTAAGTTCACTCTTCCCGGTGGATTTCAAACCGTGACGATCTCACTTTCGGTTCTTAGCGAATTCCCTTGGCGAGTGATAAGCCCTGTGAGCTTCATCGCGAGATCAATTTCGCGGAACAAGCGCACCTATCGATTTCACTGCATTGAGACGTTAAATCGCCATCGTCTTTCGGTCCTAGGCGTTGGCCGCCTCGTAAACCATTTTGAGCGCAATAGAGTAACCCCCAGCCCTTTATATCGTTCGTCGTTTGACTCCGTCGGAGCCAAGAACAATAAATTCTTCCCGTCCCTCAGCCTCGGTGACCGTAACCCTTCTGGATCTCTCTCATCCAATCGTTCAGTAGCTATCTAGCTCTAACATGCTTGACTATAGGCGGCCTGACCTTTCTTAGTATGCGGTAACCACATATCGGACACTTTATCTCAGGAGTCATGGAGAGTTGCTCAGCTGTAATACTTGAGCCACAGTTGACACACTCATACAGTATTCCTCCGATCCTCTCTTCCTTTCCCTCGGCCAATGAGATCAACCTCTCATACTTGCTGCAAACCAATGCAATTAAACGTTTTGCAAAGATCACTCTACATGATTCGCGGAACATGGCAACGAGCGTGGACAGAAAGAATAAGAAGTCTTGCAGTTCCTAGAACTGAAGTATGACGGTAGAGCCTTTGAGCACATCGAGAATTTCCTACGACATAATCGGAGACATCGCGATCATTAAACCGATACCGGGATTTCAAGCGAACATGATCGAGCTTGCTGGGAAGATTATTGCAGCTAATAAGCACGTGAGAACCGTCCTCAGACAGGTTACTCCAGTCTCCGGGGAATACAGAACTCGAGCGTTAGACTGGATTCTAGGCGAAAAGAAAACTGAAACTGTTCATCGAGAGCACGGATGCTGGTTCAAAGTGGACGTAGCTAGAGTATACTTCTCCCCCCGCCTTATCTACGAGCGGATTCGAGTAGCGAAGAAAGTTAATCCGGGCGAGACGGTGATCAACATGTTCGCAGGGGCCGGATGCTTCTCTATAATAATCGCGAAACACAGTCGAGCATCCAAAGTATTCTCCATAGACATCAATCCTGAAGCAGCTAGGTATACGTTTGAGAATGTCTATTTGAACAAAGTTGAAGGACGAGTCTCGACAATTCTGGGCGATTCAAAAGCGATAGTAGAGCTTCATCTGCGAGAAAGAGCCGATAGAGTATTGATGCCCTTACCAAATATGGCCATCACATATCTGGACGCCGCAATCGCAGCGCTGAAATCAAAGCAAGGGGACCTCCACATTTATGATTTCGTGCACGCGAAAAAGGGCGAGAGCCCCCTCCAAGAGACGCTGGACAAAATTGGATTAAGGCTCAGACAGTTTGAACTGAACGTTATTAGGAAGGATGCGAGAATCGTTCGAACGATTGGTCCTAATTGGTACCAGACCGTCGTGGACCTTACGCTAGAGAAGGCGTCGAGGACGAACGTGTGCTGAGCCGAAAAGCAGGCTCCGTAGATCTTTGCAAAATCAAATTATTAGCCTATGCCTTGCTTCGAGGCACCTTCCAAGAGATAGTTAATTCTCCAAGCAGAGTGGCGCCTTGTTCTGCTCACGGTGAAAACTGCACCAGAGAATATGCTCGTTGCGATGATTCGACATCTGAAATTGATCGGTTACTGAACAACCTCGCCACTTGCAAACCTGTTGCCTATCCGTGTGATCTTTATCTTCACATGATCTCCAGGCTTGGTATTTGGCACAAATATGACGAAGCCTTGTATTCTTGCTATGCCTTCCCCTCTACGACTGGTCTCTCTAATATCGACTTCATATTCTTTTCCTTCCTCAACAGGCTTCGAGAACGATCTGCCGCCGAATCTTCTTCTCTCAAAACTCAAAGCTTTCTCACCTCACCTACTTCCTTTCGAAATCACTTAACAACGGTCAGCCTGCCGTTTCGTCCGACGTTGAGCTGAGCCTCGCCACGGAACGACGAAACATAACCGTTCTCAATCTTAACGACATCATTTACAGAGACTTCATCGATCTGAGTGTTCCACAGAACGAACTTTATCTTCCCAGAGTCGTCAGCGATGATTGCGTTAGCAACTCGATGAACATTAGTGGTCCATCTCGAAAGAACTTCCCTTGTTGCTGACTTTTCAACAACCTTCCCGCTAACGGTGACCTGCTTCATGCCGACCTTCAAGTCACTGATTCTCAAAAGAAAAACCTCTCAATTAGCAACACTTGGCTAGCCACGACTTTTTCAAAGAACATCGCAAGACACGCGATCTCCCGAAGGCGTTTGCTATGTTAATGAGAATAGATCTGCAAAAAAACAAGGCATCGATTATGTGTCTCCTCCGTAACTCGTCGAACACGAAAAATAGCGCCAACATCATGTTGGACTACTGACTCACTTCCCTGCAAGCTGACTTGACCTTTAAGACCAAGCACGTTGGATATAAAGATTGTCAATAGAATTGGCCAATTTCAAAAATGAAACTTCCCAATCTGATCTAGATTCGGACAAGAATACTGAAACTGATATGGAAAACTTTAATATTTCTTACCCGATTCAAAGAGCAAGTTATTGTAAACTCGCAAGGGAGAGAGGATAAGCGCTCACAGATATTATCGCACTCGCGCCTATTACAGGCGTCCTAGCTTTAGTGTTTGTAGCATATCTAGCCTTCCGTATCGCTAGGCAGGATTCAGGAACAGAAAGGATGAAGGAGATAGCCGAAGCGATAAGAGAAGGTGCGATGGCATATCTCTCCCGCCAGTACCGTACCTTGGCTGTCTGTGTAATCGCTGTTGCAGTTATACTAGCATTAGCGCTGGATTATCGGATTTCTACAGCCTATATTGCAGGATCGGTCTGCTCGGTCCTAGCGGGGTTTATAGGAATGAGAGTGGCAGTTCTTGCGAACGTACGGACAGCTAACGCAGCTCGGAAGGGCCTCAGCAAAGCTCTATCTCTGGCCTTCAAGGGTGGAGCTGTAATGGGCATGTCAGTCGTAGGTCTAGGCCTCTTGGGATTGAGCGCCTTCTACTATCTATACGGAGACCCAAATCTGATCTTGGGCTTCAGCTTCGGAGCAAGCTCAATAGCACTATTTGCCAGGGTAGGGGGAGGAATATACACAAAAACAGCGGACGTAGGCGCTGATCTTGTAGGAAAGATCGAAGCCGGCATACCTGAAGATGATCCTAGAAATCCAGCAGTCATTGCAGACAATGTCGGAGACAATGTCGGAGATGTAGCCGGCATGGGCGCCGACCTTTTCGAGTCATACGTAAGTAGCATAATAGCCACAATGATCATTGGAGCAACAGTCTACGGAACCAAGGGAGTGATACTCCCTCTTCTAGTGGCTTCTACAGGAGTCTTGGCTTCTATAGCAGCGACCTTCTCGGTCAGAACGAGAGAAGGGGCGGACCCGAGTTTCGCTTTGAATAGAGGAACCTTCTCGGCATGCGCCCTCGTGATAGCAGCCGCATACCTAATGACACAATACATCATGGGATCCGATTTGGGTCAAGGCATTTTCTACGCGACTCTATCAGGGCTGATCGCAGGTGTCATAGTGGGGTTAACCTCTGACTACTATACATCGGGGAGCAGAAACCCAACTCAATCGATTGCGAAAGCAGCTGGAACTGGAGCCGCCACGAACGTGATGACAGGATTCTCCTATGGCATGATAAGTACTGTTGTCCCAGTGGTTGGGATTTCGTTAGCAACTTTGACCGCATGGTACTTCGCGGGTATCTACGGTATCGCTATGTCAGCGGTAGGCATGCTCTCAATAACAGGCATGGTAGTTGCGGCGGACTCGTACGGTCCGATAGTTGATAATGCCGGCGGTATAGTGGAGCAGAGCGGACTTGGTGCAGAGGTGCGAAAGATAACCGATGCTCTCGATTCGGTGGGAAACACAACTAAAGCTATATGCAAAGGATTTGCAATAGGTTCAGCAGCCCTAACGGCAATCGCACTCTTCTCAGCGTATTCACAGGTTACTGGAATAAAGACGCTGGATGTTCTCAACCCCTATGTAACAGTAGGATTGCTGATAGGCGCAGCTATCCCAGCACTCTTCTGCGGTTTGGCAATACTTGCTGTCGGAAAGAATGCTTTTAGAATGGTTGAGGAGGTACGGAGACAATTCAAAGAGATTCCTGGGCTTATGGAAGGTAAGGCCCGTCCAGACTATTCTCGATGCGTCGACATAAGCACGAAAGGCGCGCTCAGAGAATTGATTGCTCCTGGACTATCGGCTGTAATAGCTCCTCTCGTAATAGGCTTCATCTTTGGGAGGTACGCTCTCGGAGGATTGCTCGCCGGGAGTATAGTAACTGGCTTGATCTTGGCGCTTTTGATGGCGAACGCTGGCGGAGCATGGGATAACGCAAAGAAGTATATTGAAGCTGGAAACCTGGGCGGGAAAGGCACGGCTACACATGCGGCAGCCGTCGTAGGCGATACGGTTGGAGATCCCTTCAAGGACACAGCCGGGCCTTCGCTCAACATCTTGATCAAGTTAATGTCGATCGTCGCGTTGGTCTTCGCACCATTATTCGTAATGTACGCTCTTGCTTGAATAGCAGACGATACGCGCCATTTCCTATTTCTCGCCATTTTAGCAAGTCTAATTAACATTCGCAATCTCAAGAGCAATTGGAGACCGGTTCGTAAATGGTTAGAAGTATCAGTATTCACGCATTGGAAACTTTTCCACTTGTGAAATGCGGCGACAGCTTGGCGGATATCATTGTACAAGCGGCTGAAAGAGAAGGCCTTCCGATAAAGAGTGGAGACGTAGTCGTGATATCTCAAAAGATCGTATCTAAGGCGGAGAGGAGAGTAGTAAAGCTGAGTGAAGTGAAGGTTTCCAGCAGAGCGCGTGAACTAGCGTCCATTACCAAAAAGGACCCCAGACTCGTAGAGTTAATCTTACATACCTCACGTAGAATTGTCAAGGCAAGTCGTCAAGTCTTGATTGCGGAGACGAAGCAAGGTCAAGTATGTCTCTCAGCAGGAATAGACAAATCGAATGTTGAAGGCCCAGATTCCTATGCCCTTCTTCCCGAGAATCCGGATAAATCCGCCACTAGGCTAAAACGAAGAATAGAACAGTTAATAGGCGGGCGAATTGCCGTCGTCATCTCCGACACTTATAGTCGCCCTTTCAGACGCGGGCAAGTTGACTTCGCCATCGGTTTCTCTGGAATCGCCCCGATAACTGACTACAGGGGCAAACCTGACCTCTTCGGTTATAGGCTTAGGTTCAAATATGTCGCAGTCGTTGATGAGCTCGCTTCAGCTGCTGAGCTCGTGAAAGGACAGGGCGCCGAAAGAGCTCCAGTCGTGATTATCAAGGGTCTTCGAGGAATAAGGCTCCGAGAAGGCTACACATCCAGAGGTTTGAAAATTTCTCGAAGAGAAGATGTCTTCAAAGGCGCTCTGTAACGATAACACTCACTCGCTCCGAATCAACTATTCTATACTTCACGAAAGAAAGATACGTTGTGACTTGGCAATATCTTGCCAAAAAGCAATCTTATTGAAGATTACCTCCTTTGCAATCTACCTTACCTTTCACCCTACGAAGAAAATTATCACAAGTGAAACAAAGAATGAAGGACATAGCAGTATTCTTAACTGGGCAGTCAACACTTTCCTTCTTCATTCGTGCAAGCATCTTTCCGCTGGCTACACCTTTGAGGGCTTGAACGCCTTCCTTGGGAACGGGCAAAGCTTTCGAAAGAGTTTTAACATCAACAACAAAACGTGCAACTTCTTCGCTCAATGCAACGTGCCCCTGAAATCGATTCCTCAAACAAATCCTTTCTGAGCTAATAGAACTTATTGACTTTTTGACGCATTTTCTCATTGCACTCTTACTGAGAATTTGATTCGTACAGCTAAGGATTTGCTCGTTCTTCATCTCTTATGATAAAGTATCAGCCCGAATTGCCAAGCCAAGAAGTCCATAGGAGGCGTTCTCCTTCCTTTTACGTCTTTCGGCATATCTTACTCTTGACGAACTCTCTAGAACTCATATCAGATTTTTGGCAGGATCGGACCCGCCTTTGACACAGCTCCGCGAGCCAAAACGAGAGAACATTTCTACCTTAGCGCACCGCAAATGCAACGGAGACCCTCGGCAGCGCTATCCCTAGTTGTACTCACCCAGATGGGACATAATTAGCCTTAAATACGATGGTAGTGAATTAAGGCTTGGACAAACTCTAAGGAGTTTAAGAAATTCAGAATGGCGGAAGTCTGTTCGACCTGTGGCCTTCCTAAGGATCTTTGTGTCTGCGGCACTATAAGCATGGAGCAACAGTTGGTCAAAGTTCGTCTTGAGACGAGGAAATGGGGCAAAGCCGTAACGGTTATCGAGGGTTTAGATGCCAAGAGCGTCGACTTGTCTGATTTGGCTGGCAAGTTGAAGAGTTCTTGCGCCTGCGGTGGTACAGCGAAGAATGACACGATTATGCTTCAAGGCGATCATCGAGACAAGGTCAAGAAACTGCTCGTTCAATATGGCTTCCCGGAAGCCAGCATTGAAGTCCACTGACCCTGTTATGAAATGCGAAGAGCCCAGGTGAGAATATGGGATCAATCATCGAGACACTTTCGAGCCTCAAGAAAGGAACTCGAACTCAGAAGGTGTGCCCAAGATGCGGCAGCACGAACGTTGCAAAGTCGGGGCCATTCGACGGATGGCTCTTCCCGATTCGATACGTATGTAAAGACTGCGATTATAGTGGCATACTAATCCTCGAAGTCGAAAGGAAGCCGTAGCCAAATTTCGAACCCCAAGAACTAGCGTCCGATTAACAACTCGAAGGCCCTGTCAAAGAACTTATGCTTCTATACTTCCATACTCTTGATCTACGTTGGAGGAAGTACTCGCATGACTCCGAAGGAGAGAGCTCTCGCGGCTTTGCATCTCGAAGAGTCCGATAGAGTACCGATCTTCGAGGCTTGGACCTCGCGGCTGGTCGTCGAGCGCCTACTCGGACGGGAATACCGGAATGTGCGAGATTTCATTGATTTCTGCAAGAAGCTGCAGTTAGACTTTGTCGAGGTACCGAATGGAACTCCTCGAAACTTTAAGTCGACATACCTACGAGAGAATGTCTACGTAGATGAATTCGGCAGAATCTTTGAGTTCAAGGGCGATACAAAGACCGATTGGTACAAGGGACCTTGGTTTAAAGACATTGAGTCATACCTCGATTTCGAGTATCCAGATCCTCTGGCTACAGGTCGGCTGGATAATATTGAGATCGCGGTGAGAGAAGCAGGTGAACAGTACGCAGTAGCAGGAGAGATCGATTGGGGAATCTTTGAAAGATCTTGGACTCCGGTTGGAATGGAAAGTTTTCTCAAAGCCGTTTACACTCAACGATCTGCCGTTAGGAAGATCATAGATAGATCACTGAAGTTCAACCTTGAACTTGCTAAATCGATCATCGATGCGGGCGTCGACGTTGTGCTTTCAGGGGACGACTTAGCAGATAATCACGGGCCATTTGTGGGTCTTACAGTATTTAGAGATCTCTTTTTTGAACCGTTGAAGAGTCTAGTTCAGTCCGTTAAGAAACGAGGCGTCCCGTTCATTCTTCACACAGACGGAAACATCTATCCAATTTTGAGTTTTCTTATCGATGCTGGCATAGATGCGCTTCATCCTCTGCAGCCTCAAGTGATAGATATATGGAAATTCAAGGATGCTTATGGGAATATGATCTGCCTTATGGGCAATGTTGACATTTCTACCGTGCTCCCTTTCGGAAACTCCCAGGATGTCGCAAAGGCCGTAAGAGTCTGCATCGATGCGGCTGGAGCCGGAGGCGGATATATCCTATCTTCAAGCAACTCGCTTCATGAAGGAATACCGTTAAACAACATAATCTCTATGGTGGAGGCCGCGAAGAAGTTCGGCCGACACCCCATCAGCGGGAGTTAACTTCCGCTTCCTTTTGTCCACATAAAAGGGAAAGAAGTAGAACTCAAAACAAGATTACGCGGAAGGACTCAGTTCTATGCATGTTTGAAGTTCGGAAGCGACATGGCCTAGACCAAGATTTTCCAACGTTGCCTTCGACGGTACGCCGCGAGCGTCCCATCCTCGCTTCTTGTAGTACAGATCCAGTAATGAGTTGTATTTCTGTAAGTCTAGCTTAGAGCCTTTGTAACGTCCCATCGTCAAAGGTTCCTCGAACCACCTCGGCGGAGGCGTATCCATTCTTCGGCTCCAGTTCGACCCATACTCTCGAACCCAGAAAGCTCTAATCAACGAATAGATTCTATCGCTCACCTTGAAGAGATCGTCTAAGCTGATCGACATACCCGTGGACGCCTTTAAGAACTTCGGATACCAGTCGAGTTCAAACCCCAACTCTATCCATGGGAACCTGCACACCACTAAGCTCTCGAACATTCCCCCTCTGATCCTCTGAAACTCGATGACCTTATCGACCTTCTCCGGAACGTACCCCTCACGCCCGAAACTCGCCTCCCACGAGATTACCCAAGCATCCTTGTGGTGAGCGCCTATCGGCGATGTGCCAAAGGCCAAAGCCATTCCCGGCATTGAGTGACATTCATACGCTGATATCTCAAGACCTTTGATATTCATAGCCCATTTCCAAGAGTCCCCTACCAAGCGTTCAGCAGCTATCTTCGTTCCTTGACCAAGCAGTTCTCCCAATCCCCGTCTGTAAGCTATATCTTCGACGATCGCTTTACTAGCTTGAAAATCGCCCCACTCCAATTTCTCCTTTACCAATCCTCTCTCTGAAGCCTCCATCGCGAATCCTATGGCGTTCCCAAGCGAAATCGTATCCAGTCCGTATTCATCAGCCATCCTATTCAACACCGAAACTTGCTTTAAGTCGGGCAACCCAATATTCGAACCTAGCATAGCCACGTTCTCGTAGTCCAGCTCAGACGGCGATTCCTCTGCATCGCAAATAACATTCCCGCACATCATGTTACAGTCTGGACACCCTCTTTGCGAAGTCTTCTGCTTCTCCATCGTTGCACCGCCTATTTCGTCAGCATGATCGAAGACTCCCTCTTTGAAATTGAAACTCGGTAAGACGCTGTTCTGCTGGCTCCACTCAATCGTTGACATCGTACCCTGCCTTCTCCAAAAAGAATAGTTGGGCTTCTTCAAGATCTCCCTGAAACTCTCCGCACGAAGGCGTTTCACCTCTTCCCCGTCTGCCACCGGTATATCACGGTCTCCCTTCAGAACAACGGCCTTAATTCTCTTTGAGCCCATCACAGCTCCCATCCCTGGTCTGCCCCCAGATCGTCCTTCCTGAGAAACGACCGTCGAATAGCTCACAAGATTCTCCCCAGCTGGACCAATGCTCAAGATCCCCACGTTTCTACCGTGACGCTCTCGAAGCTTCCTCTCCGTTTCAAACGTTCCGATTCCCCACAGATCTTCTGCGTCAAGTATCTCGACTACTTCATTATTGATTGAGATGTAGCTCGGCTTCTTCGCCGCGCCTGATATGACAACAGCATCAAAACCTGCTTTTCTCAAGTGAACAGCGGCCAAAGAACCGAGATTACCATCCCCGTAGCCTCCGGTTAATGGACTCTTCGCAGCCACAACTAGTTTACCGCTACTTGGAAAACCTAGACCAGTTAAAGGTCCAACTGCAAAGATTAGTGGACACCTTGGGGATAGAGCGTTCACGCCACGATCCGTCTCGTCCCATAGAATCTTGGCGGCCAAACCTCTACCGCCCAAGTAGGCTAATGCCGTCTCAGCATCATACGCTTGAAATTCCGCTTTCGCCTTTCGCAAGTCGAGCCTAAGTATTCTACCATTCCACCCCTTCAATATCGATCCTCCGAATCTACACTACACACGAAGGAAAGCTTTTTAGATTTGTCATCCAACTCTAACGCGGAATGTTCAACCAGTTCCTCTACGACGGCTGAAACGCTCTTGACTATGTCTTCTTATAATACCTGCAAGAGGCTCTCCTTTCAAAACATCTCGTGTTACAATCTACCCCGAGCAAACATCGTCGGCCCGGCGGTCGCTTCGCGCATTCAGAAGAATCGCAAAACCGGGCTTGATTCATTCTTCCTAAACAACCAAAACAAATTCTAGTGTAAAGTCGTTCCATCTCTGCCTCTCTAAAGCCTTCAGGCTCCCAAGGGGCGCTCGTTCTTCCACCTCCACTAACTAATTGCGAGAAACAATCTTAAGTTGATATCGTTCAATCACATGAACACGAGTTGTCGCTAGCCGTGGTCAAGTATACTTTCGAACACCTTGCCGAGTTGACTAACAGCAAGGGATCGATGAAAAATGGATGTGTCAAACGCCAGAGTTGCCACTATTGCTCTACAAACTCGTATAAAAAACAGGTTACACAGAAACTGAAGAGGCACTCGCTAGGACGACAGTCACGAAACGTTGTTTGCTCCTAGATATTGAGTTTGAGAGTCTCCTTCAATCCCTTGTACCGGTTTCTAACAGTAACCTCAGTGACATTCGCCACTTCAGCGATTTCTTTCTGGGTTTTCTTCTCTCCTTCGAGTACGCAAGCGACATATAGGGCCGCTGCAGCCAGCCCCATGGGGTCCTTTCCTGCGACTATGCCCTTCTTTCGTACCTCCTTAAGGATCTTGATCCCTCTTCTCTGCGTTTGCATTGTTATACCTACCTTCGTTGCTATCTTCGAGACGCACCTAACCGGATCCTCAACCGGCATCCGCATATCAAGTTCACGCAGAAGCAGCCTGTAACACCTTGCCACATCCTTCTTCCTGATTCTGCTGGCTGCCGCTACTTCTTTCAATGTTCGAGGGGTCTCAGATGATCTGCAAGCTGCGTATAGAGAGGCCGCTGCTATCGCGACTATTGATCTTCCTCTCACGAGCCCGCTATCCAGTGCTTTACGATAGATTATCGCAGCTCTCTCCTTTACAGGCGCAGGAATATGGAGTCTATCGGTCAGTCGATCTAGCTCTGCCATGGCTTGAGCCAGGTTTCTGTCTACTGAGGAGTGAACTCTAGTTCTGATCTGCCACTTTCTAAGCCTCAGCATCTCAAGCCTTGTAGCCAGAGGAAGCTGTCTTCCGTAAGCATCTCGATTCACGCGATCTATGACTGTTGAAAGACCTTTGTCATGAATTGAATATGAAATAGGGATACCGACCCGACCTCTCTCTTCCTTCTCCTCCTTCGTGAACGCTCTCCATTCCGGTCCACGGTTCATCGCGTGCTCGCTCAAGACGAGCCCGCAATCTTGGCAGATGATCTCGCCTAGATCGTAATCCTCAACGAGGTTGTCACTGCCACACTCGGGGCAGTTTGTGACTCTTTCAGACCTCTTTCCCGATGACGCCATTTTCTTATCCTCTACTCAATGGAGCAATCTAAGCCATCATCAAACGACAAATCATCCGAAACCCAGGAGAATCGGAGTCCGTTCGTCTGGCCCAGAGCCAAATCAACGTGGCTCCTTGACTATTTAAGCCTTTCGGTCGGCATTGAAGCGCAAAGAACTGCCTGCGATCTGCCCTTTCAACTGCATCGATTAAATGATCGGCGGAAACAGAGTAAACTCTTAAAGTCCCTAATATCATCACTTAATGGGTTTGGAACGAACCGATACCAAACCACGTAGCCCGGTCGTCTAGCGGTCAAAGTGGGCTGAGACACGATCAAGGATAGCGGGCTCTGGATCCTCCACCGAAGGGAGAAGATACCCGCCGACGGGAGTTCGAACGATCCTTCCGAAAATCTCCCCCGGGCTACTACAAAGACCGCGGTCTAACGCTTTCTTACCGTGACAGTTCCTGATGCAGAATCCACAATTACGTAGTCGCCATTTGCAATAGCCTTGATCGGATCGGCTTCCAATCTATCAACTAAAGGAATACCGGCAAGTACGCATCCGGCCGCGATTATGGGCTCTGTCTCCCTATTTATGATTGCAGCTGGAGCCACTCCGTTCTTCGCCATCGAATAGATCGTATAGGACCCAACAGTGCTACCCTTCCCCATCGGAAAAACCAAAATCTTCCGCCTCAACCGTTTTCCCTCAAGATCATGGTTCTTCTCGACTACCTTTCCTGTCGTCGGATCCACGCCGCCAAGAAAGGACAATGGCAGGCTTGTGACGAGTGCCTTTGCAGCAGCTCTCCCGGGAACTAGGAATCGTCCCTTCATTCTAATTTCATTCGACTGCAAATCTCACGCACTCTCCAAACGGCTTCAGAGCCACTTGGACTTTGGACAGGGAAGGAAGATAGTGCGCCGCCTTGCAGGAATTCGTTAGAATCTGCTCAACGCCCATCTTTTCAAGTGGGGACACCACCATACAAGTGTCTCTAACAATCATACCCCCAGCCCTTACAATAGGAGATATGTACCCGCGCTTGTCAGCCTCCTCGTAAGTCTTCCTAGAAGTGAAGCACCAAAGCTTTCTCTTAAGCCGTTTTCCACTCACAAGTTTCGCTACCATGCCAAGTTCTTCTAGACTGCAATGTGGACAGCCTAGACAGACATGTCTTGGTCTTTCGGCAGACGTCAGCTCTTCCTTAACTGACTGTAACTCAGAATTGTTTAACGAAATTCTTTCGAGAGAATGAAGGTCGCGCTTCCTCACACTAAGACTCTCGGGTGTTGTCCCATCAATATGATAAAGCGCAATCGCTCCTGATGTCGCCATACTAGCGCCGAGACTTTTCAAGTGGTCTAATTTTCCTTTCGCGTTGATTCCTGTGATGAAAGGCACACAATAACCAAGTCTTCGCCCAAGAGAGTATCCAAGCAGACTGAAGTCAAGGTCGCTCTGCAGTTCGCTCTGAACTTTGACCACGTGCGTTGGTCTTCTATTCTCATCAAGGTGAAGCCCATAAAGTGGGGTTCTGCCCGTTATGGAACTCGCAAGAGCAGTTGGACCTCCTTCCCTATTGGTCCTAGCCCCTAGAACGGAATTCGCGAAAGATATTGCCGATGATTCAGCCCATGCGACACTTTCGCCAAACCTAGGTCTATTGCCTACAAAATAGGGGATGCAAGTGCAGGTAGCATACATTCTCATCATGTTGAACACTGAAATGATTCTCAGCTGTTTACGGGCGAAATCTCGCGGTATTCCCATTCGACGCCATTCTGTCAAGTCCGTTCCAGCAGGGTTGAGCGTTGTCTTTACCATCGCTTCAGCACCTTTCCTGCACAAATCTTCAAGGAACTCTAACCCGGCCTCGCCGATAGTCTTATACGATACTCCCGACACGTGCACGCTCCTTACTCGGATCATTCTTTCCGCGTTAAAGATACCGCCGACCGCGACAAGCAGTTTCATCGCTAAGGCTTTCGCTTCGCCGCGTTCCCCTTCGAGCATTGTTTCCTCTTGTCCTGTCAAGAACAAGCCGATTCAGCCACGACAGTTGCGCCTAGTCGCTACTAGGTATAGTAGCCTTCAAAAACTTCTCTTTCGGTTTCAGAAGGCTTCTAGTGGCGTCTACGCCTACCTTGGTCGTAAGCGCAAGTTCTTGATTCGAGGACGGGTCGAGTGTGGAGCCTCGAGCGTTGGGTATGACGATCAAGTCCTTGTCACCTTGAAATCTTGTGGCGATTGCCCACTCGACCTCCTGCAGCTTGTCTATGTCTATATCGGTGTCCACTACGACTGCGTGTTTCAGCGAAGGATGGGAAGCAAAGGCAGCCAGCAAAGCGTTCTTGCCGTCACCTTCGGTCTGCTTCTCTATAGAGATAATGGCGTGAAGCCAACAACATCCGCCGGGCGTAAGCCTTACCCCTTTTACACTTGGAACGACGGCTCTGACCCCATCGAGGATCTTTGACTCGAAGGGAAGACCCATTAATAACCGATGCTCGGCTCCTCCGGGCAAGAGCGCTTGGTAAACATAGTCTTTGCGGTGCATGATGCCAACGACTTGGACAAGAGGCTGTTTTCTAACGATATCGTACGTGCCGGTGATGTCTACAAGGGGCCCTTCAGAGACTTGTTTTCCTAGAAGTATCTTGCCTTCAAGGACGAGTTCAGCATCGCTAGGAACGCAAGCGTCCACATGCTCGCAAGTTGTGAGTTCTAGACCTTCGTGCATAAGGGCGCTTGCGAGTTTGTACTCACTTACCCCGAAAGGAAGGGGCGATGATGCGGCCAACGTAACCGCGGGGTGTATCCCTATCGCTATTCCTATGTCAAGGCTCTTACTTCCTTGCTCTTGAGCCATCTGGCACAAGCGGTATAGATGGCGTGGAACGATCCTGATAGATAGATGATCCCGGTCAACTACCATCATCCTGTGAATGGACACGTTCTCGACCCTGTCGTCAAGGCTCTTTGCTGAAACTATTCCTGATGTTATGTACGCGCCTCCGTCTTTCTCATAATGTCGAAGGATCGGTATTTGATCAAGTCTCGGCTTTTCTTGAACTTCCTTCACAGGGCCGTCACTAGAAACCTTGGGGTTCGACGGATTTCTCATCGAATTTATAAGAAGATCTAAAATCTCATTTTCTACAGCTCCCAGTGCCATAGAAATTCTCTTCCTCGAACCACATATCCCTGAAACCAGTCTGTTGCGATGGCCCCGAACCCTCTCAAATAAGAGCGCGGGACCAGTATCATGCTTTTTCATAAGAAAAGCCGCTTCGTATCTCGTCGAAACAGGATTTTTTATCTCAAGAAGTTCGTTGTTCCTTCTCAGTTCTTCGAGAAACCATCTAAGATCACTCATGGCGTTCACCAAAACCCTCATGGGAGTCTCATTTGCCAGCCAATCCCTTCCACGGCTCGTACAGTTCTTCTTGAAGACCTATATGCGTCGCTATTTTTTCGACGATGAAGTCTACTAGGTCTTGGATGCTCTTGGGTCTGTGATAGAATCCGGGACATGCAGGAGCTATCAGAACCCCCAATTTCGAGAGCCAAAGCATGTTCCTCAGGTGGACGGCGTTCAAAGGAGTTTCTCGGGGCACCAATACAACCTTCCTCCTTTCCTTTAGCGCTACATCTACCACACGAAGCAGAAGGTTGTTGGAGTATCCCTGAGCTATAGCTGCTAGGGAGCCCATGGAACAGGGGACAACAGCCACTGCATCGAATCTCTGTGATCCGCTAGAGATGGGGGCAGCCAGGTCGTCGATCTCATAGTGCTCACTCGCAAGTTCAAACAGATCACCCTTGCTTAAGCCCAATTCGTGTCTTATGATCGTCTCGGCTGGTCTCGATACAATAACGCAAGTCTCTACATTCTTCCTCGAAAGAAGCTTCAAGAGATTCAAAGCGTAGATAGCGCCACTCGCTCCAGTTACGCCAACAACGACTTTCATATCTTTCACTTACGAGGACTGCTTTCTTCTCGACTCTCCTGAATATGTATGAAAGATATCGTTCTTCTTTGAATAAAGAATTACCGAAAATCCCATGAAGACCGAGATGAAACCGCGTCCTGAAAAAACCGGGGCGTTCCGCGCGTTTACAGTGCCTGCCCCCTACGTTCAGACAATTAATCATCCAAGAAATTGGAGAAATCATACGTCCCTGGGCATCTGTAATCAAACGTTTACCTTGTATCGAAGCAGGGCGTTAGCGGCCGCCTTAGAAACGCGAGAACGGTGAAAACTCAATCCTATTTATTTGCCAATTCCTCGCTTAACTTCGTCTTATTCGGGATCTTGATAGACCCGAAAGTATCTCTAGAGAAGCGTTAAGTACGAAGCAACATACTTCATCTGGAAAGTCCTCAACGCGTGATGAGCGAAGCGGCGCCAAATGAGTCAAACAAGTTCGAGAGCGTCCCAAAAAAATACCTCGGTCTCGATGAAGAGACCCAAGAAATTTCCAGTCGTCGCAGTTGGAGGAACTTTTGATCTGGTTCACAAAGGTCATAGGAAGCTCCTGGACACCGCTTTCGAAATTGGAGAGACAGTTATGATCGGCGTCACTAGCGATCGATTTGTCAAGAAACTCCACAAGCCTCACAAGGTTGACAATTATGAGATACGGGAGAGGGAGTTGAAGAAGCTTCTTAGGCGAAGGAATTGGCTAAACAGGAGCATTATTGTCAAGTTAGAAGACCCTTACGGCCCAGCAATAGAAGAGAACAAGATTGACGCACTAGTCGTTAGCCATAGGACGGTGCCGACTGCACAACTCATTAATCGTATGAGACGTCGAAAAAGCCTTAGACCGCTTAACATCGTTCCAATCACGCTAGTGCCAGCTCAGGATTCTCGACCGATATCGACCACAAGAATCCGCAGGGGCCGAATAAATAAAGAGGGACGTGTACTCTTTACGCTAACTTGAACACAGACAGTTGATGAGTGCGGGGTTCCAATTTTTTGGAAGGTCCTGAAACCCTCCAATTTATCGTACCTTCTTCGGGACAAATTTAGGAATAGCACGGAGACGAATGTGGCCACGGAATCGAATAGTGCAACTAATTCTGAAACGTTTAAGAATTCAGCCGTCGCGAGATAAGTTTCGTGCGAGATCATGATGATTTGACGCACATTCGGCTGAATTCTGATACCTTGCAGAGTAAGCTTTAACCGCTCAAAAAGGGAATAAACCTGAAACGTTTCAGAATAGAGGTCTGCAGATGCAACGCGCGAGAATTGGAAGGATACCGGCCGAAGATTACTACGACGAACGACAAAGACGTTGGGTCTGGCTCTTCCCTCGAATCGACAGAAAGATGAGCGCAGATCAGATCGTTGACCTCGATACCTTTTGCCAAATAATCTTTCCTCATAGTGTCAAGAGGCAGGGCGTTGCCAAAGCAATCATAGAAGCGTTTGTTGAGAATAAGAAACCCATGTACCTAAGAGAACTCCAATACAAAATTCTGGAGCGAATAAAAGTCAGCACTCAGACGTTGAGCGATACCTACAAGGCGATGCTCAAGAGCGGAATGCTCGAGAAGAAATACCGGAATGACCCGACATACGTTAGTCGCCAGTTCAGCAATCGACTGAGAGATTTGGCTCAATACTGGGACAACTATCTGGTCGCAAAGAAACTCGTTCCAGGCCAGTAAAACATTAAACGACACGGCAAAGATGCGACATCGACCTGGCCCTTTCACCCAAAATTTTACCTTTCGTTGACGAGCCTGCGCTTCTAAGGTCGCCAAGAAACGTGGAGAAAGACATTCGAAAAGGATAAGAATCCAAGGATAAACTGGATAGGGACCGCTGAGGTTTCTATCAATTGAACTGGAGTTTGCGGTTTCGATTTCTTAGAACATCTCTGATAGTTCCAATTTTTCGAACAGCGCGGTTTCGAGCTAAGTTGCATATCGTGTATCTGGTTTAGTTTGGTCAGGTCCTGGAGGAGTGGGCAAGGGAGGGAGGGGCGGGGGTACTCCTATCGTGCGCGATAGAATTATTGACTCAGCCATTGCGGCATTGGAGATTGTTTGAACGATTATCATCGGAATCGGCTTCTGTTGCTTATGTTCTTCAAGCACTCTGCCAACTTCATCCTTCTCTCCCGTGATCTGAGCTCTCCCCCTTATGTTAATCTGGGCAATCGAAGGAGTAAACGCAACCGCAAACACGAACGGCGCTTCTAATATCGAGTCAGACCTCCTCTCAAGGTCAAGGATGTTGATGTTCACCGCTATCTGGACTTGGGCCGGTAGCGGTCTGTCCACCTCCCATAGCCGCTCTGCGGAAAGCTGAGTAATGAAGACATTGACTCGTAGCAAACTCCAATACCCCTCATTCAACTTAGAGGTCTCTAGTCTTAAGGGTTGTCTACTACGCTATTCTTCCATGTCTTCAAGCCTGAAGAGTTCCGGGATCGCTATATGGCGTTCCTTATGATGCGGCTCCATTTGGTACAGTTTTCTACGCATTTGGATCCTCCTCTTCAATTTTGGTCGGTTCCCAAAGGGAGTGCGCGCGTCTGGGCGAAATCCTCTGAATAACCAGTCGTCTCCCGACGATCTTAACTAGAAGAAGATTGCCTTCTTTGAACGGAAAGAGTGAGTCCTCAGTCAACTTCGTTGACAAGTATATCCTGGGCGACCTATAGAAGGCTCCCTGCTTCCTAGCGGGCTTCTTGGTTACGGTAAACTTCGTCACTATTTGGGAGACCATTTACTTTACCACATGGAACACCGAATAGGTTGGCAAAAAATTATAAAATATTTATGATAAACGGAGTAGCAATTGCTAATCATTTCGAGCCGACATTTTGATAGTTCCATGCCTTAACGACTTAGACGGCCAAGACGACCGTAGCTGAAACAGGTCGACGCGGAAGATCTCTTTGAGCGATTTTTCATAAACGTTTCTACCATGAGTAATTGTTACGGTTTTTTGGAGGACCGCACTTCGGTTTGAGCAATGTTGGACACGGAGAACTTAGCATTGCTGCCAGAAGACTATAGATAGGTTTTCATATAAGCGCGGTGGCATAGTTTTGCCAATATTAGGAGGAAAAGAATTCTGTTAAATGAGATTAGATGGCATGGAAGAGCAGGACAAGGGGTGATAACAGTCAGTCGACTTCTAGCATACGCGGCTCTCATGGAAGGTAAGTATGTCCAAGCTTTTCCTGAGTTCGGACCGGAGAGACTTGGCGCTCCGATCCGAGGGTTCACTAGGATAAGTGATCAGCCTATCGAGATTCACAGTCAAGTCTACACTCCAGACACTGTTGTAGTTCTCGACGGGACGCTTTTGAAGACGGTTAACGTAGCGGAAGGACTTGTTCACGGAGGTAAGATTGTTATCAATACAAGAAAGGAACCGCTAGAGATCAAAAACGAACTTGGCCTCATGAAGGCCAGCGTCTACACCGTCAACGGCACTAAAATAGCTCTCGATATTCTTGGAAGGCCAGTAGCAAATACAGCTATGCTAGGAGCGCTACTGAAAGTTTCCCCGTTGACATCGCTTGATAGTTTGATTAAAGCAATGCTAGAACGTTTTCCAGGACCCTTAGGCACCAAGAATGAGAAGGTAATGAGAATCGCATATGAGGAGGTAAAAGGATAACCTTGGAGAGAGAAAAACCAGGATGGAAATCTATTCCGATTGGAGGAAACTTGCTGGACCCGGGTTCGTCGACGAAATATAAAACCGGCGATTGGCGAACCTTCAAGCCCGTAATTGACCAGAAGAAATGCACGAAATGCTTAATCTGCTGGATCGATTGCCCTGAGCCTTGCATTTTGAGGACTGAAACTGGTGTGGAGATCGATTACTCGTACTGCAAGGGGTGCGGAATATGTGCAGTAGAATGTCCGGTGAAGGCGATTGCAATGGTGGAGGAGTAGAGAATGGAAAAAGTTGTCGGGTTGAATGGTGACGAAGTAGTCGCATATGCTGCCAAACAGAGCGGAGTAGATGTTGTAGCAGCATACCCCATCACACCACAGACGATAATAGTTGAACTCTTCGCGAGGTACGTAGCCGATGGAGAAGTTCACGGCGAGTATGTCTGTGTAGAATCGGAGCACTCAGCGATGTCGGCTTGCTTAGGGGCGAGTCTCGCAGGTGCCCGGGTCTTCACGGCCACAGCGAGTCAGGGGCTTGCATTGATGCACGAAATGCTTTATATCGCGTCAGGCCTCCGCTGTCCGGTAGTTATGGCTGTAACGAACAGAGCTTTGTCCGCACCTATAAACATCCACGGCGATCACTCGGACATGATGGGGTCTAGAGACTGCGGTTGGATCCAAATCTATGCAGAAAACGCTCAAGAGGCTTACGATTGGATGATACAGGCATTCAAGATAGCCGAAGCGCCTGAAGTTCTGCTACCAGTTAGCGTCAACTTGGACGGGTTCACCATCAGCCACTCGATGGAAGGGGTCCACGTGCTTGAGGACGAGGATGTTGCTAGATTCCTGCCGCCAAGAAAAGCAGAAGTCACTTTGAACCCAGACAAGCCGATTACAGTCGGAGCACTCGTCCTGCCAGATTACTACTTCGAATTCAAGGCCCAGCAAGAAGATGCAATGAAGAGAGTTCCGCAAGCGTTTATACGTGTTGCAGAGTCCTACGCGAAGGTTTCTGGAAGAAATTACGGCATATTGAACGCTTACGGAATGGAGGATGCCGAGGCGGCGATACTTTGCTCAGGTAGCACCGCTGGAACAGCAAGAACCGTCGCGAAAGATCTCCGTGAAAAGGGTTTGAAAGTTGGAGTTGTAAAACTCTGGCTATACCGACCATTTCCTGTTGAGGAGATCATTTCTGCGATCAAAGGAGTGAAAGCACTGGCAGTGCTCGATCGGGCTTTGAGTTTTGGGGCGCCGTATAGCGCTCTCGCTGCTGATACTATAGCCGCACTCTATCGGTCCAATATTGATATCAGAATTCTGAATGTTGTTTACGGACTTGGAGGTAGAGACGTTACTCCAGGTGATCTGAAGTCTATCTTCGAGGAAGTTATCGAGATCGCGAGGACGGGTAGGGTAATCACGCCGGTGAGATTCGTTGGGGTGAGAGAATAATGGTAGCATTAAGAGATCTTCCGACAGAAGAGCCTCGGGCTCCTGGGCACCGCCTCTGTGCCGGTTGCGGCCCTGCCATAGTCTCAAGAATGGCTATGAAAGCTTTGAGAGGGCCCACCGTACTAACAAATGCAACAGGATGCCTTGAGGTAGGGACTACTATTTACCCATTAACATCTTGGCGAATTCCTTGGGTACACGTAGCCTTTGAGAACGCTGCTGCTGTAGCTAGCGGTATAGAAGCGGCTTACAAGGCGATGGCAAGAAGGGGGGGATGGAGCAAGAAGGTTGATGTGATAGCTTTCGGCGGGGACGGCGGAACCTTCGACATAGGGATACAAGCGCTTTCCGGAGCGCTAGAAAGGATGCACGACTTCGTATACATCTGTTACGACAATGAGGCGTACATGAATACTGGCATTCAAAGATCCGGTGCGACTCCACGGGGTGCATCAACTACAACAAGCCCTGCTGGAAAGAAGATCCCTGGAAAAGTTGAATGGAAGAAGAACTTGGCGGCTATTTGCGCAGCCCATGGAATCGACTACGTGGCAACGGCTTCCCCAGCGTTCATGTTAGACTACATATCGAAGGTTCGAAAAGCGATAGAGGTAGACGGCCCAGCAGTTATCCATGTGATTTCACCCTGCCCGCTTGGCTGGCGTTCAGACCCTGCGAGTACAATAAAGATAGCTAGACTAGCGGTGCAAACTGCTTACTTCCCAATATACGAAATCGAAAAAGGAAAGTACAGACTGAATTTGAAGGTGCCGAAACCATTACCGATCGAAGAGTTCCTCAAGACTCAAGGGAGGTTCGCTCATCTCTTCGAACCTGAGTTCCGAGCTGAGATAGACGCAATTCAGCAGCATGTGAATGGAGAATGGAGCAATCTGCTTCAACTTTGCGGAGAAGCAAAAGCCTAAGTCAATAGGTATTCTTGAGGAAACTGGATGACTGCAAAGAAAATAGTGGCAGTATTCTTAACCTGCATAATTCTATTCCTTCTAGTCTATCCTTCAATAGGCTCCGGAACTCTACAGCTGAGGGTTAAGAATACACCTGTTAAAACCGAACAGACAGTGGAGCGGATCTACGTCACCTACAGGCTTGTTACGGCACATCCATCAAACATGGCAAACGATTCGGGGTGGAGAGTAGTCGCAAATGAGACCAGAAGACTCGAGCTGGTAGCGTTAACCAATACGACTGAACTGTTCGTGCAATCTCGCCTAGCCGCTGGAGAATACGACAAGATAAAGATCCAAATCACCAACGCATCAGCGATAGTCAACGGGACCGAAGTCAAGTTAGAAGCGCCTCCGAGAGACGTCACGATCGTCGTCGAATTCACTTTGCGCATAGAAAGAGAAACGATTGTTCTCTTGGACTTTCAGAGTAATTACCATGAAATCGTAACTCTGAAGCGTCTATTGCCGGTTGTCAACGCAACTGTCGTTCGGTAGCGTAGATCTTCCGGACAGGTTACTTGAAACAAGAGCTCTTCCAAGGAACTCGCGTCGACCGAAATGCAGAAAAATGACAGCTGTGACAAACCTTAGGAGGAGATCAAATTTCATGTGCATAGTAGGCAAGAGCGAACTCGTTGAGTTGATTCAAAAGTATAAGTGCATACACCCTTTCGACTACGAACTATTGGACGGGGATGGATACGTACTGACGGTCAAGGAGGAGACTACCCTCCACTACCTTGAACATAAGAACCTAGTATCCTACGAGATAGTCTTCACTCCTCCCAACATGGTGGCGCACCTAACAGCCAAGAGTAGGTATGGTCGCATGGGCCTTTCATTTCTCAATGCTGCAAAAGTCCATAGCGGATTCATCGGCAGGCTGGCTTTGGAGCTCGTCAACCTAAGCAATGACAGACAACCTATAACGATTAAGAGAGGCGACCCACTGATGCATATAGAGTTCATAACTAGAGAAGGTGAACCTTCTCCTTACGCAGGGTCTTACATGTTTCAGTACATGAACTCAGAGGAAAAAGCACTCTACATAGGTCTATTAACCAGACATTTCAAAGGTCTGTTCGACAAGAGCCGTCTCGAAACAATGGCAAGGAAAAGCATCGAAGTCTCCGAAACCCGTTAGACTTGGAGCTCACTGCTTGCGGCTCACACCTTCAAAAGGCTCTTCTCGCTACTGGCAGATCGGGTCGTAGAAAAGCGCTATTTACTCTTGCGCCTTTGTATACGCGCGAAGATTGCAATAGCAAACAGCGCGATAACAATGCCGATCATAGTGACTTCACTGAAGCCTTGTCCCAGATCCAATGTTATGATATCACCTTTGGCGGTAGCGTGGCCTATCGCTGTTATTGTTGCTCTTGGATCTATCTGAGCGCGAACGTGTTTCGTTGCATTGTCTTCTTTGAACTTGACCAGAAGGTCCAGCGTGGGTTGAGCGCTGAACTTCCATGTGGTCGATTGGGTGCTGAAATTGTATGTTTTACTCCACTTCTCGATAGGTAGTTCAAAGCTGCTGAAGTCAAACAGAGTTGCGTTTCCCGCTTCATCTCTGGCCATAGGCAGGGTCATAGGCATTGTTCCGCGCTTGTAGAATATCGTTTCCGTTCTGTTTCCATACCTCTCCACCTGAGGTAGAATGCAGTTCTGTCCAACGAGGTTGAGACTTACATTGCCAACTCGAATGTCCTGCTCTATTGTGAAGGACTTCCACGTGCAGTTGATATCGAGAACGTCCCCCTTTCTGGATTGTACACCCACCACCTCAAGTCGGACTGACACGTTCATCCAGCCGGTGTTCGACGTCACATTCATCGAGAGCTCCTTAACTGAAGCTTGCTGACACTTGGCTCTCAAAGCACTCTCAAGTTTATTCGAGGCGTCGGTCAAGTTTTCGCCTGACAGGCTCAAGCTTAACGCAGGGAAATCAGTCATGTTCTGGTAGATTGAAGATTCGATCTTTACCATCACGCCATCCGTTTGAATCTGAATCGAGACTTCACTTGCCTCCGCGGGAGCTATTTCGTACACGAAAAATATCATAAGCAACACAAGAGCTGCCGCAATGATTCTACTCAACGTTCAAACGCCGACCTCAGCTTATCCATTTCCATTTTTGGGCTAGTTCAGTCATTGGTCGTAACCAGAAACGAAGCTATCTATTTAATACTAGTGATTTGCTTTCCGCTCGTTATCGAACTTTCGTTCCTGACGGAACTTCTTCCGGAACTGTAAGCCAAACAGGCTTTCCGGCCAAGTCGGCTGCCAAAAGCATGCCTTTTGACTCTATTCCCGCTATCACTTTCGGCGTCAAGTTAACCAAGACTACCACAAGTTTGCCCAGAAAATATTCAGCAGGGTAAAATTCAGCGCCCCCTACCACGGTCTGGATCGTCTGTCCTCCTATGTCGACATTAACCTTAAGGATCTTCTTCAACTGAGGTATTTTCTCAGCATTCACAATCTTCCCTATTCGAATATCCAACTTTTGAAAATCTGCAATCGTCAATGACATCGACATCTCACCAGTGAAGCTATGTGTTACTCTCTGGCTGCTTCAAAAAGTTTTTGCACAATGTTGCGAAAACGTGAGATAAGCGTTGGCCACGGTCTTAAGCTCTAAGATTCATTTATATGTGCTCATAATAGTCTATGAGAAATGAGTTTGGGGCACGATGCCGAAGAGTCTTCTAATTCTTCAGCCTGAAGGAAAACGTTTGAAGGTTGGTGTCGGCAAGACTATTCTTGATATCGCTCAAGAAGCTGGAGTTGACATTCAGTCGGTATGCGCGGGCAAAGGAATATGTGGAAAGTGCAGAGTAGTTGTTCGCGCTGGGTCGGAGTACCTATCTCAAGCTTCAAGGGTTGAAAGAGTAGTCTTCTCAGATGACGAATTAGAGAAAGGTTACAGGTTGGCCTGTAGAGCGATCATCGGAAAATCGGGAACGATCACAGTTGAGGTTCCTCCTGAGAGCAGAGCGGGTCTACAGCGACTATTGGTGTCCGGTGTCGAGACGAGAGTTGAGTTCGAACCTGCTGTGCGAAAATATATGGTTGAAGTTAGAAGACCGACTCTTGAGGAGCCGAGGTCAGACATGGATAGGCTATTGGATGCGTTGTCTAGACGTAGAGAAATACGTATCGAAAGGATCTGCCTGGGCGCTTTGAGACGCGCACCTCATGCGGTCAGGAGTGCGGAGCCTAACGTCACGATCACCGTCTGGAACAACAAGGAAGTAATTTCGGTTGAAGCGGGAAACAAGCAGACAAAGCTATACGGCTTCGCCGTCGATGTCGGCACTACGAAGTTGGCTGGATATCTTGTGGACCTAGACCTCGGAACGATCGTCGCAGCAGTGTCCTCTACGAACCCTCAAATACCATACGGAGAAGACGTAATTTCAAGAATGTCTTTCATCATGAAGGACCTGAAAGGGTTAAGCCAACTACAGACTTTGATCATCAAGGAAGTAGACAAGCTTATCCTTGAGGCATGTAAACACGCTCATGTTACACCCGATCAAGTGCATGAAGTCACAGTAGTCGGCAACAGCGCGATGCACCATATCTTCTTCGGCATATATCCAGGATACGTTGCTCTCGCACCATATCCCACAGTTCTGCGAGATCCAATTGACGTAAAAGCTAGTGAGCTTGGAGTAGACATCAATCCATGCGGCAACATTCATGGACTGCCGCTGATAGCCGGATTCGTTGGAGCTGATGCTGTGGCGGACATCCTCGCGACCCAAATGTACGCTTTGGATGATATTGCGATGATGATAGATATTGGAACGAACACTGAGATTGTCATTGGTGATAAGAATAAGCTAACTGCCTGCTCTTGCGCTTCGGGCCCCGCCTTTGAAGGTGCTCACATCAAGAACGGTATGAGAGCGGCGACAGGAGCTATAGAACGGGTCTACATAGACCCCGATACGTTCCAAGTCGGATACGAAACCGTCGACAATGCTAAACCTTCAGGCGTCTGCGGCTCCGGCGTCGTTGATGCTGTGGCTGAGATGTTAATGAGAAGAATTATTGATTCCTCAGGTAGGATCAAGACGGAGCTAGGCTTGCCTAACATAAGGGTGAAGGATAGGATACCAGAACTTGTCCTCGCTGGCGCGAGCGAAACAGGGAGTGGCAATGAGATAGTGATAACCCAAGAAGATATTAGACAGATACAACTTGCTAAAGCCGCTATCTACTCTGGGATCTCAATTTTGATGAGGCGACTCGGAATTTCAGCCGGAGATATCTCAAAAATATTTCTCGCCGGCGCATTCGGCACATACGTGGATCCTCAAAGCGCACGAGTTATTGGGATGTATCCCGACATCCCACTGAGCCGAGTTCAATTCGTGGGCAATGCCGCTGGCTCGGGTGCTAGAATGGCTCTAATGTCGATTGAAATGAGGAGAAAAGCGGATGAGATTTCAAAGAAAGTCGACTACATAGAACTCGGTGCTGATCCAAACTTTCAAAACGATTTTCTCAACGCGACCTATCTGCCCCACAAGAACATCGATTTGTTTCCAAGCGTAAGAAGGCTATTGCAGAATTGAAGATATTGACATGTTCCTTGAGAACGCGATTCGCGGGTATCGCCTGAAAATCTTAGATGAAGAACTATCGTTGACTTTAGGCCTAATCCCGTATATCCCACCCCTATAGGCGTCTAGCGTGTCAGCCATAGAACAAGTTGGAAGCGCTCTTTCCGCTAACCCGATCGGCCCTCTAGAAAACGAAGCTCGTGCCTTTCACGCGAATGAGCTCTACAGCCATCACAATAAGAGCATACTAGGCGCACGATCTCAGCCTCTTCTGAGATTCTTACAAGTTGTTCTGGCATCACTACAGAAGATTCCTAATTACTATATCTCTTTGAACTACACAAGCTTGGGCTTGATTTGATGTACAGGTCTTCTCGTACGCCAATTGTAACAGACTACTCCAAATGCTAACTCTTAAGAAACAGTTCCTTCAAATCCATAATCTTCAAACGGAAGAAGTGGTGACTTATGAAGGAAGTGATTATCTCTGACAAGGCGCCTAGGCCTGTTGGCCCATACTCTCAAGCAATCAAAGTTGGAAATCTGATATTTGTCGCGGGTCAAGCAGCAATCGATCCCAAAACTGGCGAAATCGTAAACGGAGGCATTAAGGAGCAAACGCAGCAGACGTTTAGGAATATAGAAGCAATTTTGAAGACTGCGGGTTTGACGCTTGAGCACGTCGTCAAAGTTAGCGTTTTCCTAAAGAATATCAGCGACTACAAGATGATGAACGAGGTTTACGCCACGTTGTTCAAACGAGACCCACCTGCTAGGACGACGGTGCAAGCAAATCTACCTCTAGAGGGCATACTGATAGAGGCGGATGCGGTAGCCGCGTTATAGTGCGAGGATGCCATATTTCCAACAGTCTGCATTAGAGGGTACGCTAGCGATATAGGTCTCAAGATTACATGGACCGCGAACAGGGTCGCCAACGTTACTGCACCTTATGCTACGGGAGAAATTGATTTTTGTAATCTGACTGAAGGGTTGCCGCTAGGACTACGGCCGCGTCCGAGAGCGAAGCGCAGATAGTTCCGAGATCACTTTCCTTTCTCTTGGCCAGAAGAACGCTTCACAATTTCCTCGGAGAGTTGTTCAGCAGTCTTTCCTTGAACATCTATTCCAAGTTTTCGAGCAGTTTCCTGTAGGATCTGCTTTTCACTCTCAGTCTTGGGCTTTGGGGGTTCTTCTGCGATAGGTTCGGAAGAGGCTTTTCGGTACTCCCTGATTGTTTCCCCAATTGCCTTCGCAAGTTGAGGAAGCTTTCTGCCCCCAAAGAGGATAAGGACTATAACCAGAATTAGAGCTATCTCCCAAGGACCTATGAACGGCATCCATACCACTGCATTAGCTGTTTTCCTCTTCATTCTTCTTAAGTTTTCCTAAAGGTGAACCATAATCATTTGAAGTTCGAATTTGCGGGGCCGTTGAGCCTTATCGCACAGAATCGATGCTAAATGCTCAGCTGGACACAGGCTTGCTTAAGGAACGCGTTCAGCTCAGCTCTATAGGGCATCGCCGTTATCGCACCTCGTTTCGTGACTACTAACGCACCGACTGCATTGGCAACCGTTACAGACTTCTCTAAGTCCCATCCTTCGCATACTCCGACTAACAGGCCGGCATTCCATCCGTCGCCAGCACCAGTGGTGTCAACTGGCTTGACACTGAATGCTGGCTTCCTGATCACTCTCCTTTCCGCGGTGTTCACAAAAGACCCTTGCGCACCGAGCTTTATTCCAACCGTTCTAGGACCGAGCTTCAGAGCCCTCGATGCCGCCTTATTAGGCTCCGCGGTTCCCAGAACAAATTGAGCTTCTTCTTTAGAGAAAGTTGCAATATCTGAAAGCTCTAAGGCTTTTCGATATGTTCTCCTCAGGATCTCCTCGTTATCCCAGACATCTGACCGAAGGGTGGGATCGAAAGAAACGGCTACCCCTGACCTTCGGGCGATTCTCATAGCATGAAAAACCGCTCCTCGGGACGGCTGTTGCGAAAGGGCAAAACCCGAAACATGAAGAACCTCGGCTCTCGATATGTAGTTCGGATCAATATCGCCGCGTTCAAGTGAGCTATCAGCTGTCTCTCCAGTCCAAGGTCTTCGATAGAAAAGAAATGTTCGCTCGCCTGTAGTGGGCTCATTCGCCACGAATGTTATTGAGGTTCGCCTCTCTTTTTTCCGCTTGACGTTTGACACGTCGACCTCGTTTTCACGGAGGATTCCGACCAAGAAATCGCCGAATGGGTCTTCTCCTACGGCAGTTATTACGCCTGCGCTTATGCCTAGCCTAGAGACGCCGACCGCTGTATTCATTGGCGCTCCCCCGAAGCACTTCTCAAATGTTCTAGCTCTTGTGTAAGGCACTGGTTCAGTCGAAACGAAATCGACTATTATTTCGCCGATTGCAATCAAACGACTCATACGTTATACCCTTGGACTTAACCATCCATCGTAAATTAAACGTACTAAACAATTTAAAACAGTTAAGGCAAGAGACTGATCACTCCGCAATAACGGCTAATCTTAAATCACTAACGAGCAGTATTGAAAACCTAGGATGGCGCCATGAGTTTTTGGAAACTGTCAGTCGGCGATTGGGTTTTCGCGTCGAAGAGAACTCGTTTCTTCAGTTTTGAGGAACAATTTGCGCTTAAGGAAATCGTCAGACGGATCTCAGAAATAGGCCTAGACGGCATCGACTTTCTGGTAACCGACGCAAACGATTGGAACGGACAAAGGATTGCAGAGACCCGAAATCTCGTCAAGTCTGCAGGACTTGAGGTGATCTCTGTTTCTCCAGATATATGGTCCTCTTGGCCTTTCGGATCACTTGTCAATCCGAGTAGAAAGGAAAGATTGCGCGTAGTAAGACATGTTAAGGAGACCGCTGCAATAGGCAAACAACTGGGCGCAAAACTGCTCAACGTATGGCCTGGGTCTGATAGCATGATCTCTCCTAAGGGCGAGTCATACTGGACTATCTGGGATAGATTCGTGAAATCCGTAGCCGAATGTGTTGACAACGCATCGGATGAGGGTTTAAAGGTCACAGTGGAATACAAGCTGAGAGATCCAGCCGAATTCCAGATCCTGAACAACTCAGACACCTTCATGAGGCTGGCTGAGTCGATTAGATCGTCGAAACTCGGAGCATGTCTAGACACTGGGCATGCTATTCAATGCCGGGAGCATCTTCCATCAGTTGTTAACAAACTGGCTAAGTGGCTTTTTCACGTTCACTTGGACGACAACTACGGCGACTGGGATGATGACCTACCTCCCGGCTACGTTCATGACTTTTCTCAGTTGTTCGAAGCGTTGAGGATGGTCAATTACAGAGGATACCTCATGTTCGACCTCTTCCCGCTTGTCGACCCGTTTGGTGAGGTACGAAGAAGCAAGGAGTACGTGCAAACAGTGTGCTCGAGAATTCGTTCAGGAAAGACTTGGCTCAAGAGGCGTCGTTGAAGAAGCGGTATGGACTAGAAAGTCGCTTTCACTCGGTATTTCCGGATTCAAAACTCTTCTCGGTACGAAAGATATCTTAAATTTTGAATCTGAATAACTATCCGTGAGGTCGAAAGGACGATGAATGAAGAGAAGCAGATTGAGGAAGAGCTTAAGACCGATTTGATAAAGTGCATGATCTCCCTCCATCAAAGAGGTCTAATGACAGGTGTAGGCGGGAATGCAAGCGCAAGAATTCCTGGTTCAGATGAGATATGGATAACTCCAAGCGGGCTTTACAAGCCTAGACTTCGAGTTGAAGACTTGGTTAAGATAGATCTTCAAGGAAACATTGTTGAGGGCGTATTCAAGCCTTCGATGGAGTGGTACTTTCACGTAGCCATTTACAAGAAGAGAAGCGATGTAAATGCTGTCGTCCATACACATAATCCCGTCGCCACGGGTTTGGCGCTAGCTGGAGTAACCATCAAGCCGATAACACTAGAGGCAGCTCTAATGTTGGCTAGAGTTCCGATAATCCCATTCGTTTATCCTGGAACGAAGGAGCTGGGTGAAGCCGTAGGGGAACACGTGTTAGGCAATAGACTGTTGCTGCTACAGAACCATGGAGTCATAGCCGCGGGCTACGATCTGATAGAGGCAGTCTCAGCCGTCGAGATACTCGAAGAATGCGCAACCATGATGCTGGTAGCGAGCCACTTTCGAGAGCCGGCTGTGATTCCTCCGCACGATATAGAACTGATAAAGAAACTCTACAGGATCTAAGTGGAGAAAGATGCATGGTTAACGGCTACGTAGGGCAGCTGCTGCGAGTAGATCTTTCAACGAACACTTTGAAAACTGAGGCTTTGGATCTTGACCTAGCTAGGAAGTACCTGGGCGGTAGTGGTCTGTCAGGGAGGATAATCTACGATGAAGCACCGCCAGAGGTCTCGCCGTTCGATCCCGATAACCGACTTGTCTTCATGACCGGACCGATAACCGGAACAATAGCGCCGGCCTTCGGTCGATACGTCGTCTGTACGCGGTCTCCTTTGACTGGAATATGGGCTGAAGCCCATTCCGCAGGTTTCTGGGGGCCCGAACTGAAGTTTGCAAACTTCGATGGGATAGTTATACAAGGGAAAGCTGAATTTCCAGTCTACCTTTGGATCAAGGATGGAGAAGTAGAAATCAAATCCGCGGAGTGCATCTGGGGAAGAGATACCTTTGAAACTGAAACATTGATCAAGAAAGAATTGGGGGAAGAGAGACTTAGAGTTGCTTGCATAGGTCCTGCCGGAGAGCGACTTGTTAAAATTGCTAATGTAATGAA
>Ga0315307_1000076_pt1 | contig 39304 bp, 31 predicted proteins | sample TDP2_MG_FD_203079 | JGI IMG/M metagenome (GOLD analysis project Ga0315307, IMG submission 203079) | Freshwater sediment microbial communities from Lake Towuti, South Sulawesi, Indonesia - TDP2 | ecosystem: Environmental > Aquatic > Freshwater > Lake > Sediment | place: Indonesia: South Sulawesi...
GCATGCAGAACGTAGAACGGCCCGGACATCCCCGCCAGGGCCAACACGCACCTGACGAGAAGGTACCTCCTGTAGGCCACATCGTCCGAGAGGATCCCCCTCGCATCCTTGATGGTTTCCCGGAAGGGGACCTGCCGAGGCGCCTGATGAACAACCGGCTCACGAACAAAGGAGAAGGACAGCATAGCGAGGAAGCAGAATACCCACCCGACTATGAAGAGGACCAGGTAGTTCCTGGGGAACTGAATCCCTTGGGAGGACAGTATGACCTTGACTAGATATCCCCCCGCGATGGCCAGTATCCCCCCGAAGAACGACCGATAGGCGAAGAAGCTGCTACGCTGGTTGGGCCGCAGGGTGTTGCCGATCACCTCCATGAACGGGATGTAGGCCAGCCCACTCCCAAAGCTGTATATGGCAAATGTCACCATCACCAGGCCCGCCAGCGACGCCATGGATCCGCCCGCCAGCGCAACGCCCAGTATCATCCCGAAAAGGGCAACGGCCCTTATTGCGAAGGAAAGGTTGTAGTATACCATCTTCCTGCCCACGCCCGCTGCCCGGCTTGCCATGAATATCTGGGGAAGCATGGGTCCCAGGGATGCGATGGCCGCAATGAGCCCGACGAAGGCATCGGAACCAGTGATCGCCGCCACGAACAGCGCCAGAACGGTGCTGGGGTCAATGAAAACGGACCCGAGGCTGAACAGCGCACCGTTCACAACGCCGAGGACGAAGGAGCGTCTCGTTTCACGTTGTGAGACAGGATCGCGGTTTGGGGGCAAGGGAAAGACCGGCTCGAACATTAGTTTATAGATGTCTCGAGAGGGACTGCGGGCGACCGATGCCCCCTGTCTGCCGCCCCTTCGCTGACCTGGCGACGAGAACCTCCCGCCGGTCTGCGGCGACGCCACGGGGTCTGGGACCCACCCCCGACCTACTGAACCACGAGGAACCTCTTGGCACCCAATAGGCCCTTCCCACCCGCCGTAACAGCATAGTTGCCCGGCGCCGCGTCTTGGGGAACCGTTATCCTGGCCTTCCCCGGTACGGTTGTCCAACGGGGACTGACCCTGAGCCCCGGGGCTGCGATCGCGACACGGCCCCCACCGCCTCGCCCAGCCTTCGGCGCCAAGGGAACCACCGCTAGCTCAGCGGATTGGCCGGGATGAAGCGATGGAAGCGCGCCCAGTCCCACGATTCGAGGCCCTCCTCGCTCCCGTAGAATGACCAGGGGCCAATTCGTGTCCAGGCTGAGGGAGACGCCTCCAGCGCAGGTCTGGACATCCACGTTGGACCACTCCAGCGTCTCTACGTCAAACAGGACCGCATCCGCGATGGGTGAGGGGCTTCGCGGGACCGTGATCTTGTAGCGACCGCGTTCATCCGAGGGCTTCGTGTCCCAGGGCCATAGGAACGGGTCCCTGCATGCCGGGCGAGCGGCTACCAGGGCCGAGTAGCCACCCCCTCTGAACAGCCGTGCAATCACTTGGGGATCAGACGAGACTGGATCATCAGCCACATCGCCCCAGACGAGGGCCTTGTGCACCGGGAACCGGGCGCACAGCCAGTTGCCGTCCAACGTCCCAAGCTCCGACCCGCCGCAGCCGCCCCCGGCAAACCCTGAGATCGAACCCCAGACGGCCCCGGTGGCACTGTACGCATATGGACGGTATGGCCCCACTGCCAGCCTCATCAGTGGAAGCTCCCTGGGGCATCTGGAGGTCAAGGCGCCGTGGAACCACTGCCCAAACCAATCCGCCGGCCCCTCTGTGGTCAGCAAGGCGTCGGGGTTGACCTCAAGCGCAGCCTTCCGCACTTTGGCCAGAAGCTGCTTGATCCAGTCGTTGTACCCGAAGGGCGTCTCGTGGGAGTGCGCGGGGTTGTAACACGGCAGGTAGTAGAAGCCGAGCGAATCCAAGCGCACCCCATCCGCACCCGTCTCCTCCAGCAGGCGGGAGACGGTCTCCACAAGGTGGTCCTGCCACTCGCTGCAGCCGGGGCACATGTGATAGAACCCTTGCTTGGTATAGGGCCCGTCCAGGCTGCCGTTACTGTGCATGACAGACCAGCGGCGGGCCTTGCCCGACTTGGCTAACTCGCTCTCCCTGTGCACAATGTAGCCCTCAACGTAGAGAGTTGAATGCAGGCCAAGGCGATGCACCCTCGCAATCCCCTCGCGCATGCCCTGGGGCCCTCCCATGTCCTCGCGCACCACGTTGTCCCCGTCGGTATGGATGCCGTGCAGCATCGAGCCGCGGCTGTAGAAAGCATACTCCGAGTTGTCCATGGGAACCTGGAGGTGTGCCAGGGGCAGATCCCGGAAGCTTTCCAGCGCGAACTGCCCCCCGTAGTCGGGTTTGATGCCCGGCCCGCCCTTCTTGAAGTGCCGGCCAGTGCAGCCGTCCGAGCGCCGGAACCATCGAGGAGGGCGCACGCGCGCAAAGGCATGCTCGAACCAGCGACGGTAGGCACGTGCGGCAGGGCGCCAATCGCCCCGGTACACCAAGATCCTTACCGGCGGCAGGACAAGGGACTGCCCGGGCCCCAGGTTGAAGGGAGGGAAGTAGTTGAGCTCGATGCTGGGCTCCCTGAGGATCAGCCTCTTTGGGTGGACGTCGGGATCCATGAATATCATGCCGAGGGCGCTGCCCGTCGTCGGGTCCCAGATGGCGTGCCACTGCATGGACATCTGATTCCCCTCACCCAGGACGCCCCCTGGGCGTTGCCATGCCGGGACGACCACCCCGGCCTGATCCATCGCGGTGGCAAGGTTCCCGCCCGGGTCGGTCCCGAGACGAACACCGTCAAGATAGGGGAAGCTCACCATCAGCTGCCTCGGGCTGCTGCCTTTGTTGGTGATGGTCAACCGGAGATCGCATGATATTCTTCCCTCCCCGGGGGCGGCGCGCAGGGATGCCTGGAGCCCTTCGGATTCGTACGTCAAAGACAGACCCTGGACACTGCGGTACCGCACCAGCCGGCAGCTGCCGGGCTGGATCACAGCGCGGCTTGTCTGGGAGGGGTCCTCGAAGACGAGCTGGTACCTTTCATTTGTCGAGATCTCGAAATCCTCGACCGGGTCGGCGTAGAGCCGGAAGGGCATGCTCGCGGGCAGACAGCCTTTGAGGCACTCGTCGGGGATGACGAGGTTGGTTATCCGGGAAAGACCCCCATTCTCATCGTCAAAGGTCAAACAGAGGCATCTGTTGCCAGCCATCAACGTGCCTGACTCCTCTGCCGTCGGGCCGTTCAATCCCTCTCTTACATATGTTGTCTGGAGATCATGCACGGAGCACGGGCTAACTGATCGCATCGCCTACACGTCCGCGTGTTGGACTTCTTTGCGCCTTCTCGGCGGATGACAACTCGACGGCATTTCAACGGCAAATCTTTATTCGCCCGAGACGGCCCGCGACCATCCCAAGATGCGTTGAAGGGTCAAGAGGCAGGCCTGGTCGATGTTCAAACCGGTATTCGAGAACCCGCTGGAGCATGTTGTCGCACACAGTCACGCCGATTCGAGAATCTACCTGGGGAGCCCGAGCTTAGCCTTAACACGCAAGGGCGACATCATCGCTTCCCACGATTTCTTCGGCCCTTGCAGCCCAAGGGATAGTTTCCGGAGGGAGTCCCTGTCGAGGATCTATCGCTCGGAGGACGGAGGGATCACATGGATGCCCGTCACTGAGATCAAGAGGGCCTTCTGGTCATCGCTCTTCGCCCATCGTGGCCAGCATTTCCTCCTAGGCTGCTCCGCCCACGACGGCGACATAGTGATTCGTCGCTCCAGGGACGGGGGCCTGACATGGACCGACCCAGTGGACGATCGGTGCGGCCTTCTCTTCCCCGGGGGCGATGGTACGCAACCCCCAAACTACCACTGCGCCCCGGTGCCCATACTGGAGCATCGAGGACGCATCTGGCGTGCCTTCGAGGATAACATGGCCGGTCGCTGGCCTGGCTTCCATGCGGCCATCATCTCCGCCGACGCCGAATCCGATCTGCTCCAAGCCTCATCTTGGAGGATGACGACCAAACTCCCCTACGACCGCGAGGCGGATCCGCCGGAGTTCGACCCCCGGGGGGCTGGCTGGCTTGAGGGAAACGTCGTCGCCACCCCAAGCGACGAGATCTGGAACATCCTGAGGGTCCACTCCGTCCCGCTGGCGAACAAGGGCGCCGTGACAAAGGTTTCCGCAGACGGACGGGTGCTGAGCTTCGATCCGAGGACGGGATTTGTGGACCTGCCGGGCGGCATGTCCAAGTTCAACATCAGATACGACGAGAGGACACAGAGGTACTGGATGATTTCCAACGAGGTGTTTGTGCCCCGCAATCCGTGGCAGCGCAACGTGCTGGTCCTCTCCACCTCCGAGGATCTGCTTTCCTGGCAGCGCCGCGCTGTGTTGCTCTACGCCTACCAGGACGAGAGGAGGATAGGCAAGGGGTGCAAGATCGGCTTTCAGTACCCGGACTGGATCTTCGACGGGAGCGACATGCTGATCCTCGTCAGAACCGCCTTCAACGGCGCACACAACTTCCACGACGCGAACCACATCACCTTCCATCGTCTGCAGGACTATGAGAGGTTCCTCTGAACAGGCATTGGGTGTGCATCCCCGGGCGCGGACCCGAACATCGGACGATGGCCTCAGCTGCCGTAGAACCAGCTCTGGTCCAACACCTTGACCTTGAGGGATGCCAGGACCCTCTCCCCCTGGGGCAGCCTCTCGGAGACGTAATAGGTCAACAGCGCTCTCTCCCCGACGAAGGTCACACTCGTGTAGCAGTAGGTCCTGTTCCGATCGGACTCGATCTCGCGGAAATGGCCCCAGCTTGCGCCTTCATCCTGCGAGATCGCCGAGGCCAACGGCGTCCTTCGAGAGAACGGCTCCGATTCGGGGGCCTTGTCCCGGTTGTTCCATATCACCAGAAGGTCGCCCGTGGATGAGATCCTCTTGAGGGTGCTGGGGGAGACCGGTGCCCGCAGCGCTGTGGGGCCGGGGTCGGACCATGTGACTCCGCCGTCGAAGGACTTGGACTGGTAGATGTAGCCAAGGTCGCATCTGATGAACATGAGCAGGCTCCCATCCTTCAGCTCAACCACCCCCGGCTCCTGCATGCCCGACTTGGACCCTTCAACGGACAGCGTCGAGACGGACCTTCGCCACGTCTGCCCGCCGTCGTCGGAGTAGAAGACCGTGGCCCAGTTGCGCCACACCCGGATCCCCTCCGGGAAGCTGCACGATGGGACGATCAGCCGCCCGCTTGCCAGCTGGACGAGCCTGTCGTTGTTGACCACGTGGTACCCCTTCTCAGGGGTTGCGCAGACCGGATCGGACCAGCTGGCCCCGTCGTCGCGGGACTTTCTCAGGTAGGCCTTGCAGTCATCGGGCCCGTTCTTGACCAGGTAGAGCAAGCCGAGCTCCCCGGACTTCAGCGGCTCCAAGCTCACCGACATGACGTTTTGCCTGCCGACGTTTGGCTGGAGCACGAAAGGCGGACCCCAGCTGGATCCTCCGTCCTCGGAGGTCCTGCACGATATCCTCGCTGCCGAGGCGTCCCCACTGCCTCCGTAGAACTCCGTGTAGGCCAGCAGAAGCCGCCCATCCTTAAGCTGTGCAATGTCCCCCTCCCCGTTTCTCGGATTCGAGTCAGAGATGGGGAAGATGACCTCGTTGGTCCTCGAGCGTCCCATGGTGCACACCAGGTATCCGCTGCAGAAAAGGCTTTGGCACGGCCCCTTCAGTGGACTGCAGGAATCAGACGTACTGTACGCCGAACTCCCTGGTCTTCACGCCGACCTTGGCTACATACCTCTTTGCAATCGCGCCGAGCCTCATCAGCTCCCTGTGCGTAGGGGGCCTCAAGGACGCAAGGGACTTGTCCAGAAGGTCGCCCTCGGGACGGAACTGTTGGAGGTAGTAGACATCGCAGTCCTTGGCCAGCCTTGCGATCGACTCGATGTCCTTCGCGCCGACCAGCCCGGGAACCACGGTGGTTCGGACCTCGGTGGCGGCCCTAGATCCCAGCGATAGCTTCAGTGACTCCAGAGCCTTCGCCGCGGCGGCCGGGCTTGTGCCCGTCACCTGACGATACCTCTCGGGGGCCGCTTTCAGATCAAGGCTCACGTGGTCCACAAGACCCCTGCCGAGCATCCGCTCCAGAACCTCGGGCCTGGACCCGTTGGTATCGATTAGTACCCCCCTCTTTCTTTCCTTGACGTGTGCGGAGAGATCAGTGAGAGCCTCCTCCTGGAGAGTAGGTTCGCCTCCCGAGAACACTACGCCGTCGATCCAGACTATGTTGTCGTCGATCACCGATCTGAGTTCCTCAAGCGCACACTCCCTGCCTGAGCCGGGCGGGTTAATGCTAGCATTCTGGCAATAGGGGCACCTGAAGTTGCAGCCGGCAAACCAGATTATCATGGCGCACTTCCCGGGCCAGTCAACCGTCGTTGGCGAGAGATAGTCTCCGAGCCTCAAGTTCCACCCATCATCCTGGGCCATGTGGAAATGGGTGCACTGCAGAATAATGTGCCCGAAACTACGCTTGCCTTGTAGATCATGCCGCAAGGCTTGAGTTGTCGCTGGCCTTGGGCGGTACTGCGGCAGCTACCTGAGGCCCCTTTCCCGGAGGACCTCAAGCAAGACGTCGGGATGGTCGGTGTCGATCCCGTCGACTCCCATCTCGATCGCCTCCACCATGCCCTCCCTGTTATCCTTGGCGCCCAGCGTGTCGACGAAGACCTTCGCGCCTGCCCGGTGCACCTCCTCCACCCTCTCCTTGGTCCAGTCCACCAGGTTGGAATCCACCACCTCGGCGGGCAGCGACCTTGCGATCAACGCGGCGGCGCCCGGGAGGCAGAGGAGCTTGCCGGGGCCCGGCATCACCGCCAGATCCGGCCGAAGTCTCTTGATCTCCATCAGCACATCGATACCGGAGTAGACAACGGTCTCCGGCACCATCCCATGCTGGTCGAGAACCTTGATGACGGATCTCACCGGTGCCTCCTTCAAATCCAGGTAGATGCGGATCCTGCCCTTGCAGAGCTCAAGCGTCTCAGCCAGGGTGGGAACGCGGGTGCCCGAGAACTCTTTGGAGAACTTGGCGCCGGCGTCGACGCGTTTGACCTCGGCAAGGGTCATCTCGGCTATCCTTCCGGTGCGGTCGCTTGTCCTGTCAACGGCGGAGTCATGGGACAGAACCAGGTGGCCGTCCTTCGTCGCCCGAACATCGATCTCCACGTAGTCCAGTCCCATCTGGATAGCCTTCTCGAAAGCCGGGATCGTGTTCTCAGGGGCAAACTTCCTCGCTCCCCTGTGTGCTATGGCTGCCACCTTGCGATCTTGGCCCATGCTAGATCCAGCCCACCTTGGAGGAAAGGGCACCCGCACAGGGCTCTTAAACCTCATCCCAGCAAGAGTTATCTTCTCCCAAGCCAAGCCGGGAACGTGGGGGAAGGATTCGAGAAGCTCCAGAAGGCCATCGAGTTTGAGAGGCAGCGCTCAAGGCTGTCGATCCCGCTGGCAAAGCCCATCCTAGCCCTGCTCGGTGAGGCAAAACCCCACTTCACATCAAGGGATGGAAGCGAGTGCCTGGTCGACCGACGGGACCTTGAGAAGGTCGTCGCGATCCTGGGCAAGGACGAGCTACAGGGCCTCTCGCTGCCCATCTACCTCAATCCGGCGCCGCAGCTCGGACAGGGTTTCTACCAGCTGCTTGGCGTGGACACAGGAAGCGAGATGGAGAGGAGACAATCCAAGATAGTCTTCGGCCTGCTGGAAGTCGAACCGCGCAGCTACCTCTATGGCTACGAGGTTCAGAGGCTCAAGCGCAAGATGCCGTCAGTGGTCCACATCCTATACTGAAGCATCGCGCGTGAGGCTCGAAGCCCCGAATCAATATAAGAAGTCCGAATCGTTGAGGCAGAGGCCATGGCCGCAAGTGATCCGCGCGAAAGATTCGCTCATCTCGAAACCCAGGCGAAGGACCTGGAGCATGCTGTGACCCAACTCCGGCAGAAGGGCCTCGACGTTTCATACCAACGGGTTGCGCTGAGGATCATCAAGGACTTCGTTGCGTACGGCCTCGAGGACCTCTCCCATGGCGAGGCTGCCAGAGCCGAGACGATCGCCGAAGAGCTCTCCCAGATCCAGGCCGATGCACGGTCCCAGATCCAGGCCTTCCTTGACGGACGCTCAACCCCTTCGCCGGTCCCGAAGTTCCGCACGTCCAAGATAGCCATCCGCGACGGGCATTTCCAGGGCATGCGGAGGTGGCCTGACGGCAGGACCGAAGCCTCCCCCATCATATTCACCGGACACGGGCACTTCGACCAGGTCAGAAGGGATCTCCCCAAGTTCGATGACTACGGGGTCAACGTCATTCAGATCGAGATCGGCCCCACCTCAACCGTCGTTGGCCCGGAGGCGACGGATACCCGACGACTTGAGGACCTTCTCGGGACATTCGACCGCGCGGCCGAGCACAATGTCTCGATATGCCTTCTCCTTTCCCCCCACTACTTCCCGGAATGGGCGTTCAAGCAATATCCCCATCTCTCCAGATGCGAAGGAGGGTTCATCAAGTTTTGCATAGATGCGCCCGAGGCCCGGGACGTGGTTGCGCGGCACATCAGGCTGGTCATCTCCAAGGTGAAGGAGAAGATCGCCCTTCACAGCATCTGCCTGACAAACGAGCCCATCTACCGGACCTGCGCGGACGACGAATACACCAAGTCCCTCTGGGCCGGACACCTGAATAGGAAGTTCAAGGGAGACATGGAGGAGGCAAAGGAGAAACTTCGCACCAACGGCCCGAGCTTCGAGGAATTCCCGATCCCGGACTGGCGTTCCATCCAGGCCACCCCGCTGTACTATGAGTGGTGCGTGTTCAACCACCAGAGGTTCGCCGACTGGCATCGGTGGATGGCCGACGTCGTCCATGACGTGGCCCCCGAGATAGCCGTCCACGCCAAGATCATGCCGACCATCCTCGATAGGCGGGCCATCGCCAATGGGGTGGACCCGTTGCTTTTCAGCCGGCTTTCGCAGGTCAACGGCAACGACTGCTGGTGCATGTACCGCCATGAGGAGGGCGAGTACGCCCAGGAATGGCTCACGCAGAACATGTTCTACGACCTGCTCAGGTCCTTTGGAGATAAGCCCATCTTCAACACCGAGAACCACATCATCAAGGACAGGGAGCGGGCAACCATCCCATGGCAGCACGTCAGGACCGCCCTCTGGCAGGGCGCCATACACGGGCAGTGCGCGACGACCATATGGGTCTGGGAGAGAACATTCGATGAGGCAAGCGACTTCGCCGGCAGCATTATGCACCGGCCCCTGTGCGTTCGGGCGGTTGGGGAGACATCGCTTGACCTCATGCGATTCCCAAGAGAAGTGACGGCGCTGCAGAACGCAAGGCCTGGCGTGGGGCTTCTCTACTCCATCGCATCCATCGTCTACGAGGATGCTTACCTCGCCGAGCTGAAGAACGCCTGCGAGGCCTTGAACTTCACGGGCCGAAGGATCTGCTTCCTTCCAGCCCCCCGGCTCGCGGAACGCTCGGGCCTTCCGGACATCCTCATCGCACCGAATGCCTGGCATGTTGAGACAGAAACAGCCGAGGCCCTTGCACAGTTCGTCGAGAGGAAAGGCAAGCTGATCATCGTGGGGAAGGGCCCGGAGCGCAACGAACATGACGAGCCGCTTCAGGCAAACCTTGTCTCGGCCCTGGCTCGGGCTACGGAGATCGACGCGGGGCTCGAGCCTCGGAAGCTGCGGTCCATCCTGCTGCAGCACCTTGCTGGGCCTGCGATATGGCCGGCGGATTCCCGCGGTGGGATCGCGTGGGGCGTTGAGTGGCTCGATGTACATCTGGGAAGCCGCTGGCTGCTGAATGCGGTGAACCTACTTCGCCGGGAAGCCACCATCAGATGGACGCTCCCCGATGGTCGAATTCCGCGGATCGCCAACCTCCTCTCGGGGCAGAAACACGACGGAGAGATGTCCCTCAAGCCAATGGAGCCACTCCTCGCCCAGGTGACCGGCACAGCCGACTGAGAATGCTGATCGCCCCTCGGCTCTAAGCCGCTCTTGCAGTGAGGTAGATTCCCAGAAGCACCACGGGTGCCCCCACAAACATGACGGGGTGGGGCGACTCGCGCAGTACTACGAATGCGAGCACCGAGGAGATGATGGGCTCTCCGAGGGTCGAAACCGCGATGACCTTGGCGTCCAGGAACCTGAGAAGGTAGTTGTAGAGCGAATGGCCAAGGTGGCTCGGGACTATGCCCAGCGCAAGTAGTATCGCATAGTCCTTCGCAGGCAAGCCCACCAACTGCGCGCCGGCGAAAGCTGCCAGGCCTACAAGCAAGACGGCGGCTATGGAGTAGACGCAGAAGACGTAGCTGACCAGTGAGATCCTCTGGCGCAGCAGACTGCCGCCGATCAGATAGCCTGCCACGGCGATGGCCCCGAGCAGGGCCATGAGCATCCCCTGCAGATCGCCCGACAGCCCGCCCTGCGGCAGGGCGATCGACACCACGCCCACCATGCCTAGCGCTATCCCCGCCCCGGCCATCGGGGCAATCCTGTCGTGCAGGAAGGCGGCACCAAAGGCCGCCGTAAAGACGGGTGAGGTAGAAACCATGAGGACGGACGCGGCCACCGTTGTGTAGTAGAGAGAGGTAATCCACAGAGCGAAGTGGGCAGCCAGGCACATGCCTATGCCCAACAGCATCGCGCCCTCCTTCCAGCTCAGGGTGGCCAGGTCGTCCAACCTCCTGAGGCCAACCACGGGGACCAGGACGAGCGTGGCAAAGCTCAGCCTGAGTGCCGCCACCGCAAGGGCGTCGGCCGAGGCAAGGCGGATGAGTATCGCGGCCGTCGACACCGAAGCGACGCTCACGGCCAGGCCCAAGGACGGCCTGATCGCCGGTCGCGGCTGGCCGAGGCTCATGGACGGGGCTTGGAGGCCCTCAATAAAGCACTTGCGCCAACGTTGCCGCGGACGGGTCCAAACGCTAGGGAAGCGTTAAGTTTTTATGCTTCACCGCAGGTTATTAACTCTAGGTTGATAACCAGGGGTGTTGCATCTCTGCTACGCCCGTGGATGCAACCAGAAGAACGGAATAGAGGCGAGAAAGATGTCTTGGTGGACAAGAAGGCCCCGAAGGCGTGACCCGTTTGACTGGATAGGTGACGAGCTCTTCGGCAGGGACTTCTTCGAAAGGAGCGATTGGCTCAGGGAGTTCGATGACAGCTTCAGACAGATGAGGGAAGAGATGGGCAGGCTGTTCGAGAAAGCCCGAAGGGGCGAGCTGAAGCCGCCCGAGGAGGGCGGACCCTACGTGTACGGATGGTCAATGCGGATGGGACCGGATGGGGTCCCGCACATCGAGGAATTCGGCAACGTGAAGGGATTGACGTCTGCAACTAGGGAAGGCCTCCCGAGCGGAAGGGAGCCACTCGTTGACGTGCAGGAAACCGACAAGGAGGTCATAGTGACGGCCGAGATCCCTGGAGTGGAGAAGGAGCAGATCAACTTGGACACTACCGAGAAGAGCCTCGGAATCAGGGTGGACACTGAGAAGAGGAAGTACTTCAAGGACATAGATCTTCCAGTTCCCGTGAGGCCCGACTCGGCGAAGGCCAAGTACAACAACGGAGTTCTCGAGGTCATCCTTGAGAAGTCCGGGCCCGCCAGAAAGGGGAAGAAGATCCAGATCGAGTAGTACCGGGATGCCCCTTCAGCGAAAGGGGCCCGAGCTTTTTTCTGGGAAGGTGAATGGGTGCCGGAGATAGACGACGTGCTGATGCTGCTGGAGAATCCCGCTCGACGAAGGATACTCTGGAGGCTGGCTGTCGAACCTCACTATCCGCTCCAGCTTTCGAAGGAGCTGAAGCTCAGCGTCCAGGCCGTGATGAAACACCTTGACCTTCTCGAGAAGCACGGGGTCGTCCGCTGTACGCGCATGGAGAGCAGGATCGGCCCGGCCCGCAAGTGCTACGTCGCAGCCAGGAGCATATCCTTGAGGCTGGACATGGCTCCGAACCTGTTCGAGGCAAGGATCGGGGAACCGTTGCCGGAACGGGAGGGGAAGGAAAAAAGAGGGCGGCCCGCCGCGGGCGGAGATACCGAAGACCTCTTGAGACTCCGGGAGAGCCTGAGCGAAATCAACCGGCAGATCTCCCTGGTGGATAGGCAGATGCTCGATCTCATACGCGACAAGGAAGAACATTTGTGGAGGGCGAACCAGATAATGCAGAGTCTCTTCAACGACTATGTTGAGAGGGAGGTGCTGCACTATATCCTGGCCCATGAGGACTTCACGCTCTCAGGCGTGTCGAGGAGCCTCGGCCTGAGGGAGGAGCTGGTCAGGAACGTTCTCAGGAGGCTCCGAGAGATGAACCTGCTTCCAAGGGAGGAACCTGTGAAATGATGCAACCGCAAAATTCGGCAGTCCTAAGAGTTGCCGACGCACGGCAAAGGGACGTCGGCAAGGGAATAGCGAGGATCGATCCGCAGGCGGCGGATAGGCTCAACCTCACATCGGGAGACGTGGTCTCAGTCCAGGGAAAGAGGACCACCTACGCCATCGCCTGGCCCGGGTACCCGGACGATGTTAGCACCGGCACGGTGAGAATGGACGCCATCACACGCCGGAACGCCGGCGTGGGCATAGATGAGAAGGTGACCTTGAGGCTTGGCGAGGCGCGCGAGGCAGAGTCCATCGGCTTTGCGCCGACTGAACCTCTGCGGATCCGCAACGCAGAGCCCTACATAGCCAGGCTGCTCGAGGGCAGGGTCGTGACGAAGGGGGACATCATAGAGCTGCCAATTATGGGCAACAAGATCGACCTGGCGGTGATATCCGCGAAGCCCGCCGCGCCAGCGATCATGATCACGGACCGGACCACGGTCACGATAAGCGAGAAGCCGGCACCCCAGGCGGGGGCTGAGATCCCCAGGATCACATACGAGGACATCGGGGGGCTTGGCGACGAGATCCAGAAGGTTCGGGAGATGATCGAGCTCCCCCTCCGCCACCCGGAGCTCTTCGAGAAGCTCGGCGTTGAAGCACCCAAGGGTGTGCTCCTGCATGGGCCGCCCGGAACCGGGAAGACCCTTCTGGCAAAGGCCGTCGCGGGGGAGACGAGCTCCAACTTTCATAGCCTAAGTGGGCCCGAGATAATGAGCAAGTACTACGGCCAGAGCGAGGAGAACCTGAGGGATATCTTCAAGCAGGCCCAGGAGGATGCCCCGAGCATCGTCTTCATCGACGAGATAGACTCCATCGCGCCCAAACGGGAGGAGGTGACGGGCGAGGTTGAGAGGAGGGTCGTCGCCCAGCTTCTTGCCCTCATGGATGGACTGGAGGCCCGCGGGAAGGTTGTGGTCATAGGAGCGACCAACAGGCCGAACGCGCTCGACCCCGCACTCAGAAGGCCCGGTAGGTTTGACAGGGAGATAGAGATAGGCATACCGGATCGGAAGGGCAGGCACGAGATACTCATGATACATACCAGGGGAATGCCCCTGGAGGGAGTTGACCTACAGGAGCTTGCGGACTTGACCCACGGCTTCACGGGTGCCGATCTGGCGTCCTTGGCCAAGGAGGCCGCAATGAGGGCGATCCGCAGGGCCTTGCCCAAGATCGATCTGGAGGCCGAAAGCATCCCGGCCGAGATCCTAGACAGCCTGAAGGTGACCAAGGAGGACTTCTTCTGCGCCCTCAGGGAGATGGAGCCATCGGCCCTCAGGGAGGTCCTGGTGGAGAGCCCCAACATCCACTGGTCCGACATCGGGGGGCTTGCCCAGGCCAAGCAGGAGCTGAGGGAATCGGTCGAGTGGCCGCTGAAGTACCGCGACCTGTTCTCACACATGAATGCAAAGCCCCCCAAGGGGATTCTGCTCTACGGTCCGCCGGGAACGGGCAAGACGCTTCTGGCAAAGGCCGTGGCGACGGAAAGCGAGGCCAACTTCATAAGCGTGAAAGGGCCGGAGTTCCTCTCAAAATGGGTGGGCGAGAGCGAGAAGGCCGTGAGGGAGACGTTCAGAAAGGCAAAGATGGCAGCGCCCTGCATCATATTCTTCGACGAGATAGACTCCATCGTGCCCGTGCGGGGCCGCATGTTCGGCGACTCCCACGTGACGGAGCGGGTCATAAGCCAGTTCCTGACGGAGATAGATGGCTTGGAGGACCTCAACGACGTCACTGTGATCGCCGCCAGCAACCGGCCCGACATAATCGATCCCGCGCTGCTCAGGCCCGGCAGGTTTGACCGGGCGATTTACATCCCCACCCCGGATGAGGAGGCCAGGCTTGAGATATTCAAGATCCACACCCAGGGCAAGCCGCTTGCCCCCGACGTTGATCTGAAGGAGCTTGCCAGGAAGACGGAGAACTACACCGGTGCCGACATCGCAGCCATCTGCAACGAGGCGGTCATGCTGGCCATCAGGCAATACGTCTCCTCCGGGGGCAAGATGGACAAGGAGCAGCTGTCCAAGGCCGCGGTTGCCGGCGAGCACTTCGGAACGGCAATGTCCAAGATCCAGCCCATGTCCTCGGAGGAGTTGGAGAGCTACATGTCCGTCTCGAAGAGGTTCAGACGCTCCGCGATGGAGATCGCCAAGAAGGAGAAGTCCGCAAAGGGCGAGCCGAGCTCCTACCTGTAGAACCTGCCGGACAGTCGCAAACCCTTCCAAGGCGGCCCGACATCTTCTGCCCGTGGACACACCGGCGGGCTACATTTAAGCAGCCACCCCAGCCACCGCGAAACAGGCAGCAAGGTCCTTCCATGGAGGCCCGCTTCGCACTTCTGGCCAGCGTGATCGTGCTCTGCACATGCTGCGCCAGCCCAGCGAATGTCCAGGCAGCATCGAGGGTGGGAGTCCTTTACACTGGAGACCCCTACCCGGGGCAGACACCCTACATCTACATGAAGGTTGAGCCCTTCCTCAGCGTGACGCCGGTCCAGGCCTCCCGGGATCATTACGCCGGCATCTCGCAGAAGGACATCCTGAGGGCCATACGGGTGTACATGCCCCGCGCCTACCAGGAGCTTGTCGAGACGTACGATGTCATCATCATAAGCGACTCCAATGTCGCCAGCTTCAGCGCCGATCAGCTCATCTGGTTCAAGAGGGCAGTGTCGGAGCAGGGCACGGGCCTCGTCATGATCGGCGGGCATGAGACCTACGGCACAAACGGCCAGCACCCGGACTGGGGCCCGACGCCTGTCGGGGATGTCCTGCCCGTCAGTACCATCAGGGGGGTCTACGAGGGTGGGCCCACGAGGATCGTCGACTTCGAGAACGAGTTCATCAGAAGCCTGCCCTGGCGGCCCGACCTCCCCTTCCTACAGAACTACGCATGCAGCGTGGTGAAGCCGAGGGAGGGAAGCCGGGTTCTGGCCATCAGCACCATAGACCGAAGCAAGTATGTTGGCTGGGAGAACCCCTTCTTCTCCACGTGGGATTACGCGGGCAACGGCAGGGTCTTCGCCATGACCGGCGACTGGACGCCGGGAGGGGGCGTGCTCCTCCTTCAATGGGAGTTCCTGCCTGACTTCGTCGCCAACCTGATGCTCTACTGTTCAAAGAGGGGGATCCCCCAGGACTACACGGTCGTCCACGAGGTCAGGGAACGCCTGGCCACCCTGGGCTTCCGCAAGATGCTCATCGCCTCCCTGGTGGATTTCGTGGAGACCTTCGGGGCAAACCCCCGAAGGATCCTGCTCGTCGTACAGCAGTGTGACGATGCACAAGGAAAGGCCTCCGACCTGTACCTTCGACAGGAGTTCAACCTCGCTTTGAGCGAGGCGAAGTCAGCCCTGGACCTGGCGAACAAGGCCGAGAAGGTGGCCGAGGAGGTCAAGAACGACGCGCTCCTATGGGTGTACATCTCCGAATGGCTTGCGCTCACGGCAACCTCGCTTGTGTGCGGCCTTGCGGTCTGGGCTCTGATGCTTCGGCGCAGGCTGTACAGGGAGGTGGGGATGACCAGCTTCCGGGAAGGGACTGGGCGCGCAAGGCGCCTCTAGCTTCCGATTCGTCAGGTGCAGCCGGCTAGGACAGATCGACCTTCGAACAGGAGTCCCTGATCAGACGAAGGGCGGCATTGCGATCGGCCCAGTTCACGAATATGGTGATCTCGGCCTTGCTCGTTGAGACCTCGACGACGTTCAGGTTGCTCCGACCCAGGGGCAGAAGCGCGTTTGCGATGGCCCCTGGTGTGTAGATCAGCTTTCTGCCGGTGATCGTTATCATCGCACACCGTTCGCTGCACGTCACTGCTTTGGCCGGGCCCTTGCCGGAGATGACCTTGTGCAGGACCTTGACCGCGGACTCGCTCCGGTCGCTTTCCACGAAGAAACTTACCGACCAACTCCCGGTGCTGACGCCGACGATGTTTATGCCGGCGGCGGAAAGGGCCTCGGAGAAACGAGCCAGGAGCCCCGGCACCTGGCTCATGCGTTCGCCAACAACCGTGACCGAGCTCACCGGCCGTTCGTATAGCGACACACCCAGATCCGAACTTGATGAACCCACTATCTCAGTGCCTCCCGATTCAAGATCGCCTTTTCGGTAGTGTATGACCTTTGCTTTTTGGTTGGGGAGCTTGAAGCCTAGGGCCTTCCACTCCAGGACCTGCGCCCCTCCCACGCTCAGATCCCAGAGCTCCTCGAAGTTGATGGACCGTATTAACCTTGCATCCTTGACGACCCTGGGATCGGCCGACATCACCCCCTCCACGTCGGTGACGATGATCACCTCGTCGGCGTTCAGGCAGTACCCAAGCAGGAAGGCCGTCCGATCGCTCGCGCCCCTCCCGAGGGTCGTTGTCCTGCCCTCCCGGTCTTTGCCAAGGAAGCCGCAGATCACCGGCACGCATCCGTCGTTGATGAGCGAAAGAAGGTAACGCCTACACATTCGCTTGGTCCGCCGGAGATCGACCTTGGCTTTGCGGAAGTTGCTGTCCGTGATTATGGGCCATTCCGGCATGGAGGGATCGAGGAACACGGACCTCACCCCCCCTGCATCGAGCAGGGCCCAGACCAGCCTGGCACTGAGCCTTTCCCCCATCGACAGGATCTCATCCATCGCCCTGTCTGAGAGGTTGGCCTTCAGAGCGCCCATGAGGGACAGGAACTGATCCGTGCTCTGCCCCATCGCCGAGACAACGATGACGAGTCGATCGCCCTTGGCCACCTGTCTCTGGATTGACCTTGCGGCCCTCCGGAGCCTCGCGGGAGTGCCGATGCTCGTGCCGCCGAACTTGGCGACCTTGATCACCGTCGGTCCCCTCGGTGGCGAGCTGAATGGACCTCTACGTTAAAAGTCTTCCGGAGAGGAATCCCGACCAGCTACTCCAAGAACTTGAACGATGGGTCCCTCATCTTGTTGAGCGAAGCGATGCTCCGCCAGAGGGGCCCCATCATCTCCCCCAGGTGAGCAAGTTCGAGCGGGCCTCCGTTGAGTGGCCTCAGGTACTTGATGTCCCGGATCAGGTCGAACGTCTTCTTGCGGGCAGAACCAGAGTCCGTGAACACTGGAACGTCGAAGTTGATGGTCCTCCTCACGTCAAGGAGCTTGGATGCCGGAAGACCCTGAAACGCCGATACAAGCTCGGTTTGCCCCGGCAGCAGCTGGCGTAGCTGCATCGCCGCCGACCCCTCCCTGGGCCTTATGTACTGGAAGAGATCGTTGATCGGCATCATCGGGCTGAGCGGGGATATCACAACCTGGTTGCTGAACCCCGCCACCAGCTGCCTGACCGCGGCCATGGCCTGCTCGTAGGCGAGGCATAGGACGACGACCTCGGCCTTGGCGATGGCATGGTAGTTCTCATAGGGGTCCACGCTAGCCTTGATCTTCAGCTCGGCCATCGTCGACTTCACCTTGTCGCTCGCCGCCTTCGCCCGATCATAGCTTCGAGAACCCAGGAGAACCTCGTGCTTTTCGCTCCATCTAGCCGCCAGTCCGGTGCCAAGGGCACCGGTGCCACCTACCAAGGCTATCCTCATATTTCCCCTCCCTCCTCGTCAGGGGGCAGCGGAGGCAAGAAGGGGGCCGTCCTCGGAATGTACGAACGCATGAAGCTCCTCCCCATGCCGGTCACTTGGAACACGATGCCCCTTCCCCGCTTGCCAACCTCAAGCAGGAGACCTTTCGAACAGAGAATGTCGATCAGCCTGTCCAGCCCATCCCGGCGGAATCCCTGCCCCACCCCGGCAACCCGTATCAGGGTGTTCTTGGTGAACTCCCGGTCCTCCGAGGCGAATTGCGCAAGAGTCCGCAGGATCCTGAACAGTTTGTACCTAGAGAAAAGCTGGAGTATCTCCCTTGCGGCCCTCGCCTCCTCACCCGCAGCGTTCCTGCCGGCCATTTCCCGCATTCGATACTCGATCTCTTCGAACCGCCTGTTGATTCCGACCTCAAGGTAGCGAGCGATCTCCGACGCGAAGAAAGTCAGCACCATGCGATTCTCATCGGTAAGCGCCTCCATCGGATCGGGCGCCCGCTTCGCCACCAGCTTCTGCACGGTACCTCTGCCATCGCGCTTCTTCGGAACCAACAATCTGCCCGAGGGGATATCTTTAAAGCGGAACATAAATTTTTTGCCTAGCACAATGACCGGGGAATGCGAGAGAACCGAGCCGGAAAGCATCCTGATCAGGGCAGAGGGAAAGACCCTGCCCGGCGACGGCGCGGCGCTCTTGAAGGAGAAACACTTCGGCGACAAGAAGGGAGGGCTCTCGCCGATAGAGGTCCTCTACCTCGTTGAGCGGAGGAACTTCAAGCTCCTTGAGGCGAAGAAGCAGATCGGGTTCGGCGAACTCTTGTTGGAGGAGGCGCGCCTGGATCCGGAAATCCTGCCGAAGTACATCGTCTATCGCGATTGGAGGGACAGGGGGGTCTACCCGGTTGAGATCGAAAGGGCCCCCAAGGTGCTGAAGTGTGGGAAGTCACAGCCAACAGCCTACCCGACCGAGCGGTTCGAACTCCCGGATGTGCCAGACACGGTATGCTATCTCTTCCGCGAAGCTGAGATGTCGATGATATTCGACCAAGAGGCGGCGGAGAAACTATACTACGATGCCTGGATCGGACAGCTGGGCAAGTACAAACAGGAGAAGGCCGGCAACAACTTGTCGCTTGACTTGATCGAGACCCTTCACCTCGCAGGACAGCAACCGGGTTCGGTCAAAGTAGTTGACGCAGCGACCGGCGATCAAGTCTCCTATCAAGCGTTGCTTGAATTCGCTTCGCACAGGCATCCCGGGATGGGCGATCTGTTGGAGGTCTACGAGGATTGGAGGAAGTCAGGCTACATCGTCAAGACGGGCTTCAAGTTCGGTGCGCATTTCAGGATCTACTTCCCGGGAGCCGGCACGGGAAAGGACAAATGGGTGCATTCCAAGCACATCCTGCACGTATTCCCCAAGTCCTACAGCATGCTCATGAGCGAGTGGGGAAGGATCATCAGGCTCTCCCAGAGCGTAAAGAAGACGTTCATACTCGGCGTCCCGGGCATGTCAAAGGACGACTATGATGACACGGAGAGAGCCGATCTTCTCCTCTACCACAGGACCAAGGATGGGGTTGAAGAGCCCGGCAAAGACCAACCTACCTTCCTCTGCATCACGCTGCCGGAAACGCTGCGGATGAGCGGCCTGGAGTTTGGAAACGCGCTCAGGGAAGCCGAGAGGAAGGGCCTGCGCCTCCTCATCGCAGTAGTCGACAGGGAAACCGACATCAACTACTACCTGGCCCGGAAGATAAAGCTCGAGGGCAGGCAAAACGACTATTACGAGATCTCCTGGTTCAGGCCGTAACATTAGAGCTCGGGTCCACCTCCGACCTGCGGAAAGAGATATCAAACGGTTGTCCGGGACGGTCATCCATATCCCTGTGCGCCTTTCCTTCTGGACTGACCGGGGTGTCGGCATGACTGGGGACGATAAGACCAGGTACACACCGCCGAGGGGAATGCGGGACATAACTCCCGAGGCAATGGCAAGGAGGGACTATGTCTACCGTAGGCTGAGGCGCATACTCGACCTGTTCGGCTACAGCCTCGTTGACCCGACGCACATAGAGAAGATCGAGACCATATTCGCAAAGGCCGGCCCCGCCGTCGAGAAGGAGATCTACGCCTTCGAGGACAAGGGAGGCCGTCGCCTTGGCCTGCGCTTTGACCTAACGGTCGGAATGGCCAGGATGGTCGCAAGCAACCCGAACTGGCCCAAGCCGATCCGGCTTGCAGCCATCTCGAACGTGTGGCGCTACGATGAACCCCAGTACGGCCGGTATCGATCCGTGGAGCAGTGGGACGTGGAGGTATTCGGGACGGAGAACCCGGCCGCTGATGCGGAGGTCGTGGAGCTCAGCTGCCGTATGATGGACGAGCTCGGGCTGACCAGCTACGAGATCCTGGTGAACGACAGGCAGATCCTCGATGCCTTCCTCGCTTCGATGGACTCAAGCATCGACAGGGCCGAGATCCTCAGGATAATGGACAAGAGGGGGAAGATCACCCAGGATGAGATGTCCGAGCAGCTCAAGGGCCTAGGCCTTCGCGACTCCGAGGTGGCCGAGATCTTCGAATTCTCCTCGGTGAGAGGGGGAATCTTCCAAGTCTGCGAGTTCCTGAGAGGCCACCCCAAGGTGAAGGACTGCCCGGCCATTCCCAGAATGGAACGGATAGGTAGGATCCTTGAAGGCGCCATCGGCCTTGGGAAGGTCGTCTTTGACTTGAGCATGGTCAGGGGGCTTGATTACTACACCGGTTTCGTCTTCGAGTGCTACGACACGGAGGACAGGGACCTGGGAGCGGTCTTCGGTGGGGGAAGGTTCGACGGGTTGGTCGGCATCTACGGACGAGACTGTCCAGCGGTCGGCTGCGCCGGGGGCACCGCAAGGCTCATCATTTCACTCGAATCCAGGAAGCTTCTCCCAAAGGACTTGATGCCCGCCCCCAAGGCGTATGTCTCGCCGGTCACGGAAGAGGAACTGCCGGATGCGATGGCCATCGCCGCATCTCTCAGACGGGCCGGGGTGCCGACCGTGGCCGATGTCACGGGCAGGAAGCTGAGGAGGAGCCTGGAGTCCGCAAACAGGGCGGGACATGAGTATGCCCTGATAGTGGGGAGAAAGGACCTCAAGGATGGGCTCGTCACCCTTCGAGAGATGGCGACCGGCAAAGAGCAGAAAGCCAAGGTCGAAGAGGTTACGCGCATTTTGCTCCAGGGCCGAAGTTGATCTCCCTGCTTTCCAGGCTCGAGAGATCCACCACGTAAACGGTACCGGCCCCCCTCTCCCCCTCGGACGCCTTCCACGATGGAGAGCTGAGGAGCAGGACGCCCTTGTACCTGGATGAGCATTTCCGGTGCGTGTGCCCCACTTGGAAGATGCGCGGCACCTCGCCGATCAGGAATGGGTCCCTGCCCACGGGAGCCAGGGGCACGGCCGATCCGTAGATCGGGGCCATGTGCCTCCTCACCATGATCTCCCTCAGCAACTCGCAGGGTTCCTCCGTTCCCAGGCTGGACGCCCAGTCCTCAAGCGACCGCCCGTGGTAGAGCAAGACGGGCACGCCGCCCAGGCGCGCCCAGCAGGGGTTGCCGGCCGGGCGGAAGTTCCTGAGGTCGGAGAAGGCCTTCAGTGCCTCGTCCAGGAAGCCTGACTGCGGCTCGAGCATGGCCGCAACATCCTGCTCCCCCGGTATCGCCAGGATCAGGACGTCCTGCGGGATCCCCCGGAGCATGCCCGCAAGACGGGTGTACCTCTCGAGAAGCTGGCTACCTCCTTGGATGAGGTCGCCACAGATGACGACATAGCGGGTGAGCCTGGAAATCTCCCTGAGCGGGGGATCCCCGGACCTCCCTTGCAGCCATTCGACGAACGCGGAGAATGCCCCCGCCATGAAGTCCTCGCTGCCGAAGTGGAGGTCTGACAGGAAGACCGCGTAAACCCTTTGCGACGCCAGAGCGCCCTTCTGCTCTTCGATATCCGGAGATACGATCCCCCGGGCGACCAGTACCTTCTTGCCCGGGTCGTAGCTTCCCTGGACCCCGATCACCTCATCCAACACAAGCTTCCTGGCGATCTCGATCTCGGGCAGGTTCCTTGGGACAAAGACCCTGATCCGCCCCGTGCCGTCCTCTATCATGAAGGCCATGTGTCCTCCCGAGGTGGCTGCCTTGTCGCATATCATCCCGATCGTGGCCACGGGGCCTGTCTCGCCGGACTTAACCTCGGATATGCTTCGGCTTGCCTCGAAGGTCGGCTTCCTCCTCACCAGAGCTGCCAGCCGATCGAACCTGTTCTGGAAGTACCTCAGATAGTCTATCCTCGAATCCGAGGTTGGGGCAGGCGCCTCCTGGACGATCTCGATCTGGGCTGCGAGAGGCTTCTCCTCGGGCACCGCCCTCGGTTCCAGATCCTCCTCCCCTGCGATCTGCACCCCCCGGGCCACAAGGTCCGAGATGATCCTATCCACTACGTCAGGTGGCAGCTTCAAGGCCTTGTCGAGGGCCTTCGGCTGCAGAAGTATCCCCTTCTGTAGGAACTTGTCAACTGTCTCCTTTCTCTCCATGGCGCCCCGCCACGAACGGTCCGGAAACCTCACCGCAACTCGTGGATCTTCGCTTCGCGATCGGCTGTATCCAGCACGGCAACCGTTGCCCGGCCGTAGAGGTATCCACACGCCTCCCCCGGGTTGACCAAGAGCACGTCGCCCCTCCGTTCAATGACCGGTATGTGGGAATGGCCGGACACCACCGTAGGAAACCGCGCCGAGGCAACCACGGCATCGACCACGGGGGGGTAGGTCCCATGGATCACCGCCATGCGGTCGCCATCAAGCTCAAGCTCCGTGAATTCGCCCCTCACGACAGCGTTCATATCCTTGAAGACCCTTGAGAGGCCGAGCACCTCCCCATCATTGTTGCCGTAGCTCCCGTACAGCTTCCCCGCATAGACGTCGAACTTCCTTGCCGTGAAAGGGGCCACCCAATCCCCGGCATGGACCACGCACTGCACGGATTCCCTCTGGAAGAGCTTCAACGCTTTCTCGACCATCGGGAGGTTGTCATGAGTGTCGCTGATCAGACCCACCAGCATTTCGACCGGGCCCCGCCCCCAAACTATTTATATGTAATTCGCGATCCCAGACGTCCCCTCCAAAGACCCTCGGGCTTGGCTGTCGAGGGGTGAAGGTCGATCGGCTTGAAGGGATTCAAGACTCTCGATGATTTCGATGTCTCCAGAAAGACGGTGCTTGTGAGGATTGACATAAACACGACCCTCGATGAGAAGGGCGTGCCCCAGATGAGCGAGCGGATACAGGCGGCCGGGGAAACGCTCAAGGAACTCTCGAAGAAGGGCGCGAGGACCGTCGTGATCGCGCACCAAGGAAGGGCGGGCGATGAGGACTTCGCCTCCCTGCAACACCACGCCAAGCTGCTTTCCGAGTCGGTGGGCAGGAAGGTGAAGTTCATAGACGATGTGTTCGGACCTGCTGCGAGGAGGGCAATAAACGAGCTGAAAGGCGGCGACATCCTTCTGCTTGAGAACGTCAGGTTCCTTGCGGAGGAGACGCTCAATCGAACCCCCGAGCAGCACGCCGAAAGCTTCCTGGTGTCCAAGCTTTCCCCCCTCGTCGACCTGTTCGTCAACGATGCCTTCTCGGCTGCCCACAGGTCGCAGGCCTCGCTCGTGGGTTTCGCAGTCAAGCTTCCGAAGGCCCTCGGGAGAACGATGGAGAGGGAAATCTCGTCCCTGTCGAAGGCGATGGAGAATCCCGAGAAGCCCTGCCTCTACATCCTGGGCGGCTTGAAGCCGGATGAGGCGTTCAAGGTCATGGCCCACGGGCTTGAGAGGGGAAGCATAGACACGGTCATAACCGGCGGGGTGATAGGGAGGATATTCCTTCTTGCGAAGGGGATCGACACCGGCCCGAAGGATCAGAAGTTCTTCAGCGGCAAGGGCTTCCTCAACTTCGTGCCCAAGGCCAAGGACCTTGTTGCCCGGTACGGCAAGAAGGTGATGACGCCCGTCGATGTGGCGGCATCAAAGGACGGCAAGAGGGTGAACATCGACGTCCCCAGCCTTCCGACCGATCTGGAGATCTTCGACATCGGCTCGAAGACGATCAAGGCCTACACCGACCTCATAATGGGGGCAAAGACCATCGTGATGAACGGCCCCGCAGGGGTGTACGAGGATCTCCAGTTCAACCTTGGCACCAAGGAGATATACGCAGCGATGACAAAGTCCAAGGCATTCTCCCTGCTGGGCGGCGGAAGCACAACGGATTCGATACAGAAGCTCGGCTTCAGATACGACCAGTTCTCCTACGTAAGCCTTGCAGGGGGGGCCCTGATCAGCTACCTGGGCGGCGAACCAATGCCCGCGATCGATGCAATGAGGGTCTAGGCCAGGAAAACCCAACCCTTTATATTGCCCGATGCCAATAAACAGGGTTTTGTCTAACCGTCGGAAAGAGGATGGAAGTTGGGATCCGGGATCATACTGGTGGAATCCGGGGGACACGTGACTCCTTTCTCTAAGGGAATCCTTGCCCAGTCCCTCACCGCCGCGGGCATAGATGCGGAGTCGGCCAACAGGATCGCTAGGAACATCGAGTCGCATCTGATCAGCGATGGCAGAAGCCAGGTGAAGAGAACCGAGATTAGGGAGCTGGCGCGGCAGAACATAGAGGCCCTCATCGGGGAGGAGGGCGCGGAGAGGTACATAACATGGAGGCAGGTCCAGCACGGGCGGGAACCCATGGTCATCCTGATCAGCGGCGCCACGGGCGTGGGCAAATCGACCACCGCCGCCCAGCTTGCCGCCCGCCTTGGCATCATGCACGTCATAGGCACGGATGCCGTCAGGGAAGTCATGAGGAAGATCATATCACAGGAACTGATGCCCACCCTCCACTTCTCCTCCTACACGGCCTGGAAGGCCATAAGGACTCCCATCGCGCCGGGCGAGGATCGGACCATCACCGGCTTCGAGGAGCACGCCAAGTACGTCTTGGTCGGAGTGGAAGCGGTCATCGAAAGGGCGCTCAGGGAGGGGTTGAGCCTGATCCTGGAGGGCGTACACCTCGTCCCGGGCTTCCTTCGACAGGAGATAGTGGCAAGGCCCAACGTGGTCCTGGTCGTGCTCACCGCCAGCGACGAGGAGCAGCACCGCAACCGGATGTTCATGCGCTCGGAGTCGCTCGTCACCAAGAGGCCGGTGCAGAGCTATCTGGATGAGTTCCCCAAGATAAGGACCATCCAGGAGTACCTCATCTCCAGGGCAAATGAAGAGGGAACCGTCATCATCGAAAGCGTGACCGTCGAGCAGACCGTCGCAGCGGTGTTCGAGGAAGTCATGAAGAGGGCAAGGCAGATCGTCTTCAAGAAGCAGGGCGCAAACCCGGCCTAGCCGCCCTTGGGCGCTCTGGCTCCCTCGCCTTCCTCGGACCTCTCGCCCTCTTCGCCCTTCTCGGCCTCGGCCGCCTCCGCCGCCATCTTTGCAGCGGCTTCTGCCTTGGCGGCCTCCTCCGCAGCCCGCCTCGCCTCGCGCTCGCTCTCCAGGCGCTCCAACTCCGCTATCCTCGCGAGCCTGGACGTGTCAACCTTGACGTGCTCGACGGTTGCGTGGCACTTCATTGGAAGCTTCATCCTCGCCCTGCGCAGGGCCTCCTTGGCTTCCCCGTCCTTGCCAGCGTACACCCATGCCGTCATGATCGGCTGGCCGCTGGTTACCCTCGCGGCGTATCCGATAGGGCGACCGAACGATTCCCTCATGCCGGTCTGGTACCTGTCCGCGCCCGCCCCGGTTGCCATGGCATTCTCCCTCATGACATGGTGCGGGAACGTCCGGACCTTGAGGTGGTAGTCGTACTTCCCAAGGACCTTGAAGAGGTACCTGTTGGCCATGACCCTGGAGGCCTCAAGGGCGTTGTGGCGGATCTGCACCCCCTCATCCGCATACAGGGTAGCCTTGACAGGGAACTTCTCGATCCTGCCCCCCATGTCGAAGGTCACTATCTTCGAACCGGGCACGCCTTTGACGAAGTCAGCCCTGGAATAGGGCCTGGCCTCAAGCCTGCGATAGCATCTGGATGGCCTCATCGGCATGAGAATCAACCCGAACGCCCTTGAGCGGAATCCTCAAAAGCAGATTCCGACAAGGACGCCTGCTGCAGCCTTCCCCTTCCACGAATTATAAATATTTTCAGCTGCTCGGCCTGGGCCGCCGTAACCCGGGATGCCGCCCCAAACCTAGGGAAGGTCCCTCTGAGATAGGATCCTCAGGTTGGGCGGCTTCTTGGTCACGTTGCCGATCTTGGCTCCGACGAGATACCTTACGTTGGCATCCGCGGCCACATCTATCAGCCTCTGCGTGATTATGCCATCCAACACGACGGCAACCACTCCCTGCGACCCCTTGAAGCTGTCGATGAGGTTCGACACATCCACCTCACCGATCGGGTTCAGGTCGCCATCCAGGAGTTTGGACTTCCTCGTCCCCTGGACCGATCGGAGCATGTCTTTGAACTTCTGCATCTCGGGGCTCTGGTCGATCCTCCTCTTCTCCCGCTGGGAAAGGTACTGGTCCACGGGCATCCTGTTCTTAAGGGCAGTGATGATCTCCTTGCGGCCCATGTCCTCGACGCTCTTCCCGGGCGGGCCCTGTGCGATGTAGTCCACGTGCCCCACTTGGAAGAGCTCCCTGAGAATCAGCTCACCCCCTCTGTCACCGTCCACGAAGGCTATGGTGGTCTTGTTCTTGGAGAGCTCCGCGATGGTCTTCGGTATGTTGGTGCCCTCGACCGCGATGCAGTTCTTCACGCCGCTCTTCAGAAGGTTGAGGACATCCGCCCTTCCCTCAACTATTATCAGGGAGTCCGACTCATCAACGCCCGGGCCCGCCGGCAGGTTCTCCGGGCCATACTTCGCGATCTCTCCCACCTTGAAGGACTGCTTTATCTCGCTGCTGATCTCGGTCGTGTCTATCGCGACATCCTCGAATAGGTTGCTCAGGATGGCCTTGGCCCGCTCCACGAGCACCCTCCTCTTCGCGGCCCTGACATCCTCGATCCGGAGGACGTTAATGCGGGCCTCACAGGGTCCGACCCTGTCCACTGTTTCGAGGGATGCAGCCAGTATTGCGGTGTCTATCTTGTCCAGGCTGCTCGGCAACCGTATGACGCCCGTCGACTTGCCGCCCCTTGACGTTATCTCCGCCTCGATCCTTCCGATGCGTCCGGTTTTCAGGAGCTCCCTGAGGTCCAGGTCGTCCCCCAGCAGACCCTCGGTCTGGCCGAAGATGGCACCTATGACATCGGGCTTCTCGACAACACCGTCCGTCTCGATCTGAGCGTATATCTCATACTTGGTCGTGGTGGTTTCAGGCTGACCGTTGCCTTCCTTTCTCTTTTCCATTGCCATATGATCACCATGTCTGTCCCCGTAATTTCGGCCCGAAACACAACTCCCAGCAAGAAGAAGGCCCCTTCCCATGGGACCTCAGAAAGCTGCTACCCGACCCTCATCCGTGAACTCTACCACGGATGAACTGCTCGATGACCGAATCGTCGTCGATCAGCGTTCTATTGGCAAGCTACCTTTTCTGGTACTTCTACCCATCCACTGTCTCCATGCACCAAGTGCGAAAGGTGGTTAAAGAATCAATAGCAGCGATCTATCCGCCTTCCCTTTTGCCGGTGAGGTTACCTTGACCTCGATTCCATCCTCCTTCTCTTGATTCGATGAGTGATCCGAGTCGAAATTACCCTGACTCCTACGAGCCTCCCTATGCACTCTTGCCACACCATGCTACCCCGCGGTGGGAGCGCCTGTAGCCCCCGGCACTAACCCCTGGGCTTCCTCGTGCGGTCAATCCTCCCTCTGCCCAAGTGTCCTCGCGGAGGGTCTTGTCAGCGTTCCCTGTTGCTACGCGGGGTTGTCCGACGGATCATCGCACGGGATTAACCAGTCACTCTCCGTGGGACCCAATGACGTGTAGCGTTACGCATATCCATGCAAGGTATAAATAGCTTTTTTGCCCGGATGGTTGCGACTTCCTCGCGACATTCACAAGGAAAAGATTGAGGAAATCCTGAAAGGGATTGCAGTTATGAGGATATCTATATCAGAAACTGGCCTTCATTACACCTTTCGTGGCCAGAAGAACTGCGATAAGGAAGAAAATGCTACTCGCAGCGGCCGGGATCTACCTAACAGGGTTCATAGCGGGCGTCCTTATCAATAGCTACAATCACCCCCTGGCTGACGAACTTCACCATGTGATAGTGGAAAGGATGCAGTCCGACTTCCAGGGCATACAAGGAGCAAGCAGAATCTTCTCCAAGATACTGATACACAATCTCTCCATATGCGTGCTCATGGCCTTCGGGGGCATCGTGTTCGGGGTTCCCCCCGCCTTCGTCCTGCTGGTGAACGGATTGCCCTTGGGAGTGGTACTTGCCAGGTCAGAGAAGCCCATTGTAGCCTTTCTTACCGCGATCCTGCCCCACGGCGCATTCGAGCTCCCGGCCACCTTCCTGGCCGGATCCTTCGGCTTTCTTCTGGGAAGCGACGCCTTCCTCGTTATCTGGTATTGGATGAAGGGCGAAGGTGAAGCGCCAACAAGGATACTGGTGTCCGACCTGAGGAAGGTGCTTACCTCGTTTCTCCTCGTGTTGGTGCTCCTCGCCATTGCGGCGGTTGTCGAGACCTTTCTGTTCCTGCTCTACGGCATGGGGAGCTAGAGAGACCTAGACCAGCCACGTGAAGTGGAACCGTATCTCGCAGTTTGGACAGCGATAGAATCCCCCCTCGTACTTGACGACCTTCCAGCCACAGTTCGGACAGAACCTGACCGTAATCTTGAGCGGGGATTTCCTGGCGTGCCAGGAAGACCCGACCTTGTAGAACCTTCCGTCCTCCTTAAGGATTCTGGTCAGGCGATCGGACTCGGAGGCTTCAAACCCGATGGACTTCCTGAGCTCGATCAACCTGACTGGGCGCCTCTCCCTTCGGATCAATGCCTCGATGCGATCGGCTATCTCTTTGTCAGGCAACGAGCGGAAGTGGGAGCACGACCTTGAAAATTGTATGTTGAGAGGCCTCCACCGATATCGGTAGATTTTTCTCCGCCAAGACCTTCCCCTGCCCGTGGCCGCAGGGGCTCGGTGCGCTCACTGTGCCAGGGAGCTTCATGCCCCCGAGCGGTGCCGACATTGTGGAAAGCACTTCTGCAAACGACACTTGGATCCCGGCGCTCACTCCTGCCCCGGGGCCAAGACGCTGATCACCAGACGAAGGGCGATAGGGCTCGGGCTTGGTGCCGCCAGCGTTGCGGCTCTGACCCTGGCAGGATTGAGGGCGGCGAGGCTCCCGGTCCCCGGCCTCCCCGCCCCGACCTACAGGAAGGACCGTTTCATCTTCGAGCACGGCGAGAAATACCCCAGTAGCCACGCTTCGACGGTAGTCCAGACGCAGAACGGCGACCTGCTGGCAGCCTGGTACACCGGAGCGGGCGAGAAAGCCCCCGATGTTGCAATCTATTCTTCTAGGCTTGCGAGGGGCGGCGACAGCTGGAGCGAGCCACGGGTCATCGCCGATACGCCGGACCAGTCCGAGGGCAATCCGGTCCTCTGGGTCGACCCGGGGGGCTCGGTTTGGCTGTTCTATGTAACCATGTACGGCACTTCTTGGAATGACTGCAAGATCAAGTACAAGATTTCCGAAGACCATGGTGGCACCTGGGGGGAGGAGGCCATACTCAGGGACGAGCTCGGCTGGATGACCCGCAACTCCCCCCTGGTTCTGAAGGATGAGGAGATCCTGCTGCCGGTCTACAACGAGGTCAACTGGCACTCAATGGTCATCATTACCAGCGACTGGTTCAAGACCTGGAGGGCATATGGCGACCTTGACTCACCGGGAGGGGCGATCCAGCCCACGGTGGTCCGCCGGGACGACGGCTCCTTGCTCATGTACATGAGGACGGATGCGGATCGCATCTGGATGTCCGAATCCAGGGATGAGGGCCGCAGCTGGTCGCCGGCCGTCGCCACGGGTCTGAACAACCCCAATGCAGCCGTTTGTCTGCTCAAGCTGGCCAGCGGAAGGCTCGCCCTGGCCTTCAACGACAGCACATCGGACAGGAACCCCCTGAACATTGCCCTGTCCGGAAACGATGGGCGCACTTGGCCCTACAGGAGGATCGTCGAAGGCGGGGAAGGCAAGCCGGGCAGCTTCGCCTACCCATTCCTTGCGCAGTCGGACGACGGCCGGATACACATCACCTATACCTACAATCGGGAGACCATAAAGCACGTCGTCACCAACGAGACCTGGATACGGCGTGGCCTTTGACTTGGAGGGAACGGAAAAAAAGGGGCGGTCTTGGGCCGCCCAGTTTGATCGTTCTCTGGGAAAGCTCTAGCCGCTCGGGCTGCCTTCAACGTTGCTGACGAACCAGTTCATGTCAGACCCGTAGAGAGCAAGATAGCTCGCCCTCTCGCCTGCTTTGAACTTGAGGTTCTGGTTCTGGTCGAAGATCGGTCCGGTGAACGGATCGAAGGCGACGGACGTCTGTTTCATCTGGTCGATCCTCTTCATGACCAGGTCGTAGACGCTTACCTGGCCCAGCAATGGATCGGTCACTTTCTTTGCCTGCAGATCGGGTATGAACTTAGCGTTGATGGGTTCTCCGAACTTCGAACCGAGTTCAACGCCCCCCTCCGAGAGCAGGTAGTCGTAGCCACGGTTGTCCCATGCCCCTGTGTAGAACCGCTCCAGTATGATCTCGTAGAGGTCCTCCCAGTGGACCAGCTGCCCGCTGACACAAGAGTTGTTCCCGAAGTTCCACATCGGGCTGTAGTGGCTGAAGGAGTAGACTTGCTTGCCCTCATTGGTGAACTTCTCCGCCTCTTGAACTACAGTTGCCGAGTCCTCCGTGAAGGCAAGGACATCGCAGCCCTCACCTACCAGAGCATCCGCTGCCTCCTTCGCCTTCGTGGGATCGTACCAGTTGTTGATCCACCGCACGTAGACCTTGGCGTTCGGGTTGACCTCCTTGGCTCCGAGGGCAAAGGCGTTTATGTGCCTGAGCACCTCGGGAATGGGGTGGGCACCGACATAGCCCAGCTTGCCGCTCTTGGTAAGGGCCCCAGCCATCAGGCCATTGAGGTAGTAGATTTGGTAGAAGTCAGCGAAATAGACTCCAAGGTTCTCCGCGGTCTTGTAGCCAGAGCAGTGCATGAAAGTCGTTGAGGGATGGTCCTTGGCCGCTTGAACCGTCGGGTCCATGAAGTCGAAGCTGGTCGTAAAGATGATGTCGCACTTCTCGTCGTTGATCAGCCTGTCGACCATTGCACTCGTCTGATCGATTGCCACCGACTCGATGTATACCGTCTCCAACCAGTCGAACTTGTCGTCCACGATCCTCCTTGCCCTGTCGTGTGCATTCGTCCAACCCAAGTCTCCGATCGGCCCTACGTAGATGAAGCCAGCCTTGATCTTCTTGATCTCGGTGACGTTCCTAATCTCGGTGACGTTCTTTCCAGCTTTCCCAGGCGCGAGGTAGTAGGTTGCTACCACCGCGATCAGGGCCACGATGATGGCCACTATCACATAGTTGAGCTTTTCACCCACTAAACCCTCTCCTGGGGCGCGTAGCGCCGTCCGGGTCAGACATCTCTCCCTTGAAAAAGATTTCCGGCGTCGTCTTGAGGGGGTCCCCCGGCCGCGCGCTGGCCTGGCCGATCCCAGGCAAGGACTAGATGTCCTCCCGCACGTAGGCCTTGGAGAGCGCCTGCGGCGCCCCCATGCGTTTCCTTAGGGATTCCTTCGATATCGCGAGCAGCGAGATGATTGTGACAAGGTAGGGCATGGATTGCAGAAGGCTGACGTGGATCCCAAGGGGCTGCAGACTGTAGGGAAGAACATAGAACAGGCCGAAGACATAGGAGCAAACGATTGCCCGCAAGGGGCTCCAGAAGGCGAAGATGGTCAGTCCGATGACTATCCACCCTCGCCCACCGGTCATCCCCTCGGTCCACGACGGGATATAGACCAACGAGAGGTAGGCCCCCGCGACTCCCGCAAGGAGCCCTCCGACGAATACGCAGAGGTGACGCACCCGATAGACACTGATCCCCGACACATCCGCAGCCGCAGGGTTCTCCCCCACCGCCCTGATGTTCAGGCCAATTCTGGTCCGGGAAAGGACGAACCAGACAAGCAAGGCCAATGCAATCGACAGGTAGACAAGTGGATCCTGGTTGAAGATGACCTCGCCCAAGAGCGGGATTTCCTTCAGAACGGGAAGGTCCACAGCCCTTATGGTCCCCCCTGGCGGCATTCCAACATAGCCCTTCCCCACAAGGCCGCTGACGCCCAGCCCAAGCATTGTTAGCGCCAGCCCCGAAACAACCTGATTCCCCCTGAGGTTTATGCTGGCAATGGAATGCAGCAACGAGAGCGCGCCCACGCATACGGCTGCGATCAGTACCCCGGCCCAGGGGTTGCCCGTGATGACGGAGATGCCGAAGGCGGTGACTGCCCCCACGGACATCATGCCCTCCACCCCGAGGTTCAGAATTCCGGACCTCTCAGCGACAAGCTCACCGAGCGTTGCTAGGAGCAGAGGGGTGCCGAAGGCAACACTTCTGTGAAGTATGTACAGGACTTCACTCAGGAGGGTCGTGTCGGTTCACCCCAGGTCACCTTGACATAATGGGTTCTAAGTATCTCAGTGCTCACAAGCATGAGTAGTATCAGCCCGGTGAAGATGTTGACCGAAGCAAGGGGGACCCTGAGCCGCATTGCATCGCCGCCCACCAAGACCGCCGAGACGAAGATGCTTGAGACGATCACCCCGGCGGGATGAAGCCTGGCAAGCCAGGCAACGATGATCGCCGTGAAGCCGTACCCTCCGGATATGTAGTAGGGATACATCAGTCTGCCATGCACGCCGGCCACCTCTCCTACCCCCGCTATCCCCGCCAGACCACCGCTGATCAGGGCCACCACGAGCAGCGTCTTCACATAGCTTATGCCCGCGTACTCCGCCGCCCGTGGACTGTACCCGGTGACCTTGATCTCGTAGCCCGCCCTAGTCCTCTTCATGAAGTAGTACAGCAACACGCATGCGACCACCCCAATGATGAGGGTCGGGTAATGGATGAAGGTGCCGGGGATCCTCGGTATCCGGGCCGCCTCAACGAAAGGATCCGTATAGGGGTATCCATGCTGAGTCTTGCCCTTCCAGGGCCCATCGATCAGGTACGACACAAGCTGCATGGCGACGTAGTTCAGCATGAGCGTCGTTATGACCTCGTTCACGTTGAACCTGGACCTCAGGATGGCCGGGATCACGCAGAACGCGGCCCCCAGGGCGAAGCCACAGCCAAACATGCTTGGCAGGAGAACCCAAGCTGGGGCCTGCTTGAAGCTCAGGGCGATCCAGGTCGCCCCGATGGCCCCCACAAGCATCTGGCCCTCTGCCCCTATGTTCCAGAACACAGCCTTGAAGGCGATCACCAGGCCCACGCCCGCCATCATCAGGGGGATGCACTTCCTCCATATCTCCTTCCACCCCTGGGGGCTCCCGAAGGACCCCTGGAGGATCTTGCCGTAAGCATACAGGGGACTGACACCGACGAGGCTGAACAGAAGACCCCCGAGAATGATGCCAACCGCGATGGCGGAAAGCATGAGCACGAAGCTCTGTTTGGGGGTGAGCGGCTCCCGCCTCTTCTGCGCCGAGATTCTTGGTATCATCCATAGCCATCGGGCAGACGGACTCATCCTGTGGCTCCTCCCATCAGTAGACCGATCTTCTCAAGCGTCGCCTCCGCTCGGGGCACGATGCCAACGAACTGCCCCCTCACGATGACGGCGATCCTGTCGCTCAGCTCGAAGATCTCTTCCAGGTCCTCCGAATCCAGAAGTATGGCCGAACCATCGTCTGCCGCTCGAAGAAGCTTGGCGCGGATCTCGCTGGTGGCCTTGACGTCAAGGCCGGAGGTGGGGTGGGAGGCGATGATGAGCCTCGGCCGACCGGAGGTCTCCCTGGCGAGGATGAGCCTTTGGATGTTCCCCCCGGAGAGTTTCCGGGAGAGCGTGTCCGAGCTCGGTGTCATGATCTCGTATGCGTCTATCATCTCCCCCGCATAGACATCTACCGCACTCTCATGCAGGAACATCCCGCGCGAAAACTCGGGCTGCCAGTACTTCCTGAGGACGAGGTTCTCTTTGATGGTCATGTCGGGGACGATGCCCATGCCCAGGCGATCCTCAGGTATGTAGGCAACGCCCAGGTTCGCGACTGCCCTAGGTCCGTGGTTCGTGACATCGCGGCCAAGGATCCTGACGCAGCCGGACGCTACCCTCCTGATTCCCGCAAGGGCCTCGACAAGCTCTCGCTGGCCGTTCCCGGCGACCCCCGCAACTCCCAGTATCTCACCGGTGCCCAGGCTGAACGATATCCCGCGACAGGCCTCGTTGCCTCGATCGCCGATGACCGAGAGCGCTGCAACCTCAAGGACGACCTCGCCGGGCTTTGCGAGGGCCTTCTTCGAGGGCACAAGGTCCATCCCCACCATCAGGTTGGCCAGCTGCCTCCTGTCGGTCTCCGATGTGTTGACGTTCCCGACAACCCGTCCCTTCCTGAGGACGGTCACGCGGTCGGCCACGGACAGGACCTCCTCGAGCTTGTGGGTTATGAAGATGATCGCCTTGCCCTGTTGGGCCATCAGCCTGAGGGCGGCGAAGAGTTCCTGAGTCTCAAGGGGGGTCAGGACGGCGGTTGGCTCGTCCAGGATCAGCAGCCTTGCCCTCGCCAGGAGTGCTTTGAGTATCTCGATCTTCTGTTTCTCCCCGGCCGATAGCTGCCACACCTTTGCCTCCGGGTCTACCTTGAGCCCGTACACGCCCGAGAAATCTTGGATTCGCCGCCTTACCTCCTCCTCCGGAAAGAGCATCCGTCCCTCGGGCAGGCCAAGGGCTACGTTCTCCGCGACCGTGTTCGGCTCGGACAGCATGAAGTGCTGATGAACCATCCCTATGCCGAGGTCCCTTGCGTCCCTGGGCGACCCGATCTTCACTGGCTGGCCGCCCAGCATTATCTCCCCCTCATCCGGGGTGTAGACCCCGTACAGGATCTTGACCAGGGTCGTCTTCCCCGCGCCGTTCTCACCCAAGAGGGCATGTATCTCACCGGCCCTCACGGTGAGATCGACCCCATCGTTTGCCACGACGCCCGGGAAAACCTTGCGGATGCCCCTGGCCTCAAGGACTATGTCCCCCATCTTCTGGTCAGGACCGACGAAGGCTTTCGCGGGTCTTTCGCCCGCCAGCAGGGCAAGGGCATCGGCTAGCTTGCGTCTGACCTCCGCAACGAAACCCTGCGTTGTAATGGGCCCAACCCCGGTCGCGGCGTCATGTGATCTAGATAAAAGACTTTCCCCGTCGACCCGCCGACTTCGACCCAGACCCAAAGGGCTACCCAGGCAACGGTTCTGGACCCGCCTAGCCGCGTCTTGCCAGCTCCCGCATGGCATCCTCCACTGCCATGCCTTGATGGACTATGCCCGCTATAGCCCTGACCATCTTCGTCGGGTCCTTGGCCTGGAAAACGTTCCTCCCGATGCTTGCGCCCGCTGCGCCGGCCTGCATAGCCTCCCAGACCGTCTGCAGCAACTCGCGTTCCTGCCCCTTTGCGGGTCCGCCGGCTATCACCACGGGGGCAAGGCATCCCTTGACGACCTCCTTGAACGAGTCGATGTCGCCGGTGTAGTTGGTCTTCACTATGTCGGCGCCCAGCTCGGCCCCGACCCTGGCCGCCAGCTTGACGCAGTCAGGATCGAACTCGCCGGGGACCTTGGGTCCTCGAGGGTACATCATGGCAACGAGGGGCATTCCCCACTGCATGCACTTCTTTGACACGTAGCCCAAGCTGGCCAGCATCTCGGACTCATTCTCGGCACCCACGTTGATGTGTATGCTGACGGCGTCGGCCCCAAGCTTTATTGCCTCTTCAACGGTCATAACCAGCACCTTGTTGTCCGGGTCGGGCGACAGCTTGGTGCTGCCCGACAGGTGCAGTATGAGACCGATATCCCTTCCGTAGCGCCTGTGGCCGAATCGAACCAGGCCCCTGTGCCCGATGACGGCGTTCGCCCCTCCGTTCGCCACCTGATCGACCGCCTTGGCCATGTCTATGAGGCCTGGCATGGGACCGAGCGTGACGCCATGATCCATGGGCACGATCACCGTCTTGCCCGTCTCCCTGTTCATGATCCTCTCCAATCTGACCGCTTTTCCCATCTGGGTCATAGGGATCAGTTGGGCAGGCCCCACCCTATCGGAAATAGGTATCCATCGCGCCCGTCGATGCCCTACTGGCCGATGCCAAGCCGGGCCAGCGCCAGACAGCAGATTAGCATTGCGATCCACCCAATCTCCGCGATCCTGAAGCCGGGTTGGTAGGGGCTTTCCAGAACGTCCCAGTCTGCGTCGTAGACGCCGTTCCCATCCAGATCGAGAACGAGATCGTAGCTTCCGGGAATGGGGCGCGGCCAGACCGCCGTCACAACGGTCCCGTTGGCCGAAGCCAGGAGTTCAAACCCATCGCTGGAAACGTCCTCCAAGACCCTGCCCTCCGTTGCCCTTCCATCGCCGATCACATAGATCCTCACGCCGTAACGGTCTGGGGCGAAGAGCCCCGCATAGACAGCTTCGTCTGACGCAAAGTCACTCTTCGTACCTCCCAGCGCATCGCATGGGAACAGGTAAACGATGGGCATCATCTCGACGACAAGGCTGAGGTCCCCGTCGACGATCACGATCTGTCTCACCGTAAGGTACCCGGCCTTGCTGGCTGTCAGGGCCCAGGTGCCCTCTCGGACCTCGAAGGACAAAGGCTCGGTAGAGCTTTCGTAGCTTGCGTCCGCCATCTCGACGGATGCTCCTGAAACTGGAGAAAGCTTGATCGCATCTAGGATTCGCACCATGACGAGATGAACCTTCGTCCCCGGTCCAACCGATGCCGTGGCAGTCGCGGTCCCGGTGTCCCCATCATCGTCCGTCACCGTGAGCGCCACATCGTAGCTCCCGGCTCTTGCATAGGCGTGCTGCACCCTTCCTCCGTAGTCGAACGAGCCATCGCCGAAGTCCCATCTGTAGAGGATCAATGTGCCGTCTGGGTCGTAGGACCATGTCCCGTCGAATGTGACGGCCTTGCTCACCTCCCCCTGATAGGGGCCATGGGGATCGGCGATTGGCGGTCTGTTGGGCAGCTGGATCGTCAGTGAACCATTGACAATTGTGTTGTCGGCCGGGGATCTCTCGTAGGCCAAAGCCTCAGCGGTGCACTGAAGGATTTCAGACCCGATGATTGCATCAGATGTGTCCCATTCAAAGAGAAAGCCTCGCGTGAGGCCAGCATCCAAACTCACGACCGCGTCGGCGATCGATCGGGTCCCCCACGTGAGGTGAAGCGAAAAGACCTGAGAGCAGGCCCCGTTGTTCCTCAGGCCCACGCGAACCACGACCACTTTGCCCTTGTGAACCTCCCTGCTATCAGGCACAAGCCAGGAGACGGAGATGTCGGGCCTTGGCTTGATTGTGAAATCCTTCTTCTCCACGCGGTTGTCCTCGACATCCGTCTCACCGGGCAGTTGTTGGATGCTGACCCTGAGCGCGTCCGTCCCCGGCAAGGAGCCGGATGTGTCCCAGTCAAGGCTCACCACCCTCGTTGCCCCCGGCTGTATGCTGCCAGTTGGGACCACGGCAACTTCCCTATCTCCGTGTGTCACAACCAAGGTGCCCTCACTCCCCACCTGCCCTTCGTTTGACGCATTCACCCGAATGGAGATCCTCTGCCCTTGGACGGCCTCCTGAACCGAAAGCCAAAGGCCTCTCAGGGCAAGATCGGGCCGGGAAAGTACAGCTATGTCTTCCCTTGCGAGAACATCATTGGAATCATAGATTCCATTGAGATTAACGTCCATCCATATTCGAAAGGCCCCGGGGGTCTCGATCACTGCAATCCTGCTCGGAATGACCACGCCTTCCTCGTCCGACCTGACATCCACGCTCGCGATCGCAGACAGAGGCGTTGACGCTGGTCCCGAAAGGATGTAGGCTTCCATCGTGACCAAGGGGGGGTAGCCGCTGCCGGCCACGTTCACGACTTCCCCCGCGAAGAAGCTGCGCCGCTCTGCCCCGTCCTCGTCGCACGCGAACACGACCATTTGAGGAGGCCCTGTTCCCAACCAGAAGTAGGCCACGCACTGGGGGTCCCCTGTGTAGCCGCCCGTGGCCACCGCACGCAGAACATGATAGGATTCGTCTTGCGGGGCCGCGACCACCATCTTCGCCGCAAAATCCCCATCCCTAGTCGATTGGGCTGCCTTGATGCAGTATCCGTCGAAGAAGACGAGGACCTGCGAGCCGGGTGGGAATCCGCTGCCATTGACCGATAGAATTGTGCCCGACGGGCCGCTGAAAGGTACCAGTCGAAGCCTAGCGGGCCACTGGCTCACGAGGAAGCTGACGCTCACAGGTGGAAGTTCCTCCATGCTCGTCTCAACCCTCAGTTGGTGGGTCCCAAGTGAGATGCCGCGCTCCAGCGCACAGCTGGCGTTGAACCTGCCATCCTCCTCCACAATGCCCTTGCCGATCTGTGCGTCATCCACCAGAACCGCGTAAACCTCGGCAGGCGGGTACCCCTCCCCGATGACATGGACCGCCGAACCGGGGTGGGCGACCGGCAAGATCCGTGTGACAACGGGCCACTGAGTGACGATGAAGATCAGGCCTTTTCGCGGCGGACCCGAGTACCCCTTGACAGTGCATACGATGCGATGTTCACCCAACGAGATGGACCGGGAGAGCTGGTATGGGCTCTGGATGAACCCGCTTCCGTTTGAGCTTCCGGTGAGGGTGGGAGATGAGGAATCAAATTGGATCTCAAAGGGAGCATTCGGTGGGAAGCCCCATCCCAGAATCGAGATCGGTGAACCTGGGTGAGGATCCGAGGGGAACAAGCTGAGCGCCAGCGGCCACTGGGTCACGTTCAGATGGCAGACCGCCTTCGGAGGCCCTGCGTATCCGGCCACCGAAGCGATGGCTTCGTGGAACCCAAGGCTTAGGTTGGCGGGAAGCAACAGGCTTGCGGAAAGCTCGCCGTTCTCGGTTGTGTTCCCGGCGGCTATGGGAGCGCCGTCGAAGCTGACACAGAAGGGACTCCTGGGGGGGAA
>Ga0315307_1000077_pt1 | contig 39240 bp, 39 predicted proteins | sample TDP2_MG_FD_203079 | JGI IMG/M metagenome (GOLD analysis project Ga0315307, IMG submission 203079) | Freshwater sediment microbial communities from Lake Towuti, South Sulawesi, Indonesia - TDP2 | ecosystem: Environmental > Aquatic > Freshwater > Lake > Sediment | place: Indonesia: South Sulawesi...
AGATTCTCTTGCATCAGGGTAAGACCCCTGATGCAAGAGAATCTCTCAGAAGGGCGCCAGACGCTCTCCTGGGGAGTCTCTTGAATCATGGTCTCTCACCATGATTCAAGAGACTCTGTAGAACCTCCCTGAGGGTTCCTGGGCCCGCCCGGGTGGGGTGCTTCCGGCACGATGTCGTACCAGATGAGACCGCGCTTCGGCACTCCCTGCCACCCCCGCCTCCGGCTACTCCCTCGGCTAGGAGTCCGCGCGGCTGAATCAGACCCCACACTGCGTCTGGAATATGCCCTTGCGAACCCCCGCGCCTTGGGCTCATGTCACCCGGTGAAGGTGAGAACCACCACGGCGCCGGCCGGCCGGCAGCAGGGGAGCGTCCTCTTTCGGCGTAGCTAATCACTGGCAACAGCGCAGCCCTTGATCGGGGAGAGCGCGTATGCGACGTACGAGCGTGGTACTGGTTGTGGCGGTGAGCGCACTCGCCGCGACAGGGCGGTCCCTGGCGGCGGACACGCAAGAGGCCCAAACGACAGGCGCAGCCCAGGTGGTGTGGTTCTCGCATGGCGTGACACGAGGTCTGCAACAGGAGGCGGATGGCAGGCTGGTAGCAGGCCAGCCGTTGGCACTGCAGCAGCCAGCCGGGAAGCTCTACGCAGCCGCCTACTATCCCGCGGCTGGCACGCTCGCTACAGTAGATGAGCACGCGGTGACGCGCCTCTATGAGCGCGCTGGCGATGTGGTGGCGCTCACGCAGACGCGCCCGCCGCACGAGCCAGACCCACGTTACAGGCTCGGGCCCATCCGGCCTGTCTCGGCGCGCTTCTCAAGGATACCAGGCCTGGTGTACCTGACGTGGTCATACCCGGAACCGAGGACACCAGTGCAGACGGGTTGGCAGTATTCCGAACGCCTTGCGCTGGGCACGCGGGCGCGGAACTGGCATGCCGTTACCACAGATGACTCACGCGTGGTGTTCCTTGAATACACCTACCGGGTTCTTTCCAGCAGATTCCTGGAGCTGTTTCCACCTGACGGAAAGCGAATCGTTATACGACTCCCAGCCCCGCTCGGAACCGTAAGGGATGGCACGCCCCCGTACCTCGGCAGTGAGTCGGTGTTCGTGCTTCCGGGGCGGGCCATCATCTGCAAGATCCGCAGCGGATGGTCCCTCCATAGCCGCTACGGCCAGCTCATCAGGTACTTTCCTCTCGGGCGGACAGACAACTGGGGATGGTATGGGACGACGTATCAGAACGGGCACTTCTACGTCTTCCAGGCCGTCAAGGGCTTCCTGTTCTACCAGATGGACATCAGAGCAGGCAAGCTGACCTATGTGGGAAGGAGCCTCCCGCGGTAGCCGACGTCGCCGAAGGGCAGGATCGGTTGTTCCTGGTGAGTAGGCACGGGATCGGAATGCATCTGACGTGGCCTTCGGACACCGCTTGTGCAGCCCCGACAGGGTCTGATCACCATCTGCAACCGCGCCACCGTGGGGATGACGCCGTCGGAGTAAGACACCCGAGGAACAGAAGACCCTGATCCAGGTCTAATCCCCCACACGGCGCACTAGCGCGATCCGCGCTATCGGGATGACGAGGATGACACGCACACCGTGGCTCCTGCTCGGCCTCGGTCTGCTCGTGCTCGCGCAGGCCGTGGCTGGACCGGCTGGTGCACAGAACGAGGAGCGCCGCGTCGCGCGCGGCTCTTCCGGGCTCGAGTGGCCTGAGTTCACCCCCGCGGCTTGCTTTGCGGCCTGCATGTCGTGCTGCAGGCGCTCCAGCGCGTGCTCCTGCTCTTCTATGAGCGCCCTGATCTCGCCCAGGCGACCGGATACCTGCAGCGATGCGTCGGCGTTGACCAGCCATGCCGCTTCCTCTTTCAGCTGGCAGAGCGTCAGTTCGATGTCGGTGCGCTTTCTGGTGAGTTGGTCCAGGTGTGCTGTCAGTTGCTGCTGCGCTGCCCGGATGGTCCCGGCGATCACCTCAGGGGAGCGGAAGACGCCGCAGGTGGTTGACCACCGCGCGCTCGATCTCGCCCACGGTGGTCTCTCACGCTTCCCCGCCACGGCACCAGCCTGCTCTTGCCCTTCAGCCATCACTTCCGCTCCTTTCCGGCGTCTTCGCTCTTGCCCCAGGGAGCGGAAACTCCCTGCCTGCACTGCCTCAAACCCTAACATCCCGAAAGTCCCACTTTGGCTGAGGCCCGACAGTCACCTCACCGACGTAGAAGGGGTTGTTCAGGAGGCGGTAGATCTAGCCTGACCTGAACGACACGCCCTTGCGCTCGAACACCTCGATGAGTTTGGCGAAGTCGAGCAGCGAACCGGACAGGCGATCTACCTTGTACACCACCACGCAATCAACGCGGCCGGCTTCCACATCGCCAAGCAGTCGCTGGAGACCTGGGCGCTCCAGCGAACCGCCCGAGAAGCCACCATCGTCATAGCGAGTGGGCGGCGCCGTCCACACCTCGTGGCGCTGGCTGGCGATGTAGGCCTCGGCCGCCTCCTGCTGGGCGTCCAGGCTGTTGAACTCGGAGTCGATGTTCTCGTCCGTGCTCTTCCGGGTGTAGATGGCGCAGCGCACGGGTCGGAGCACCGCGGTCGGGGTACTGGACTGACTTCTCATCGTGCGCCGTCCCCGTTCTGGCGAATGCCTAAGAAGGCGCGGCCGTTCCAGTGCGCACGGGTGATCTCAGTGGCGATGGCGCTCAGCAAGCGGTAGCGGCGCCCCCGATACTCCAGCCCATCCTCGGCCAGGCGGGACAGGAGCAGGTCCGCTCGCGTCTCTGATGGGCGCAGGCCCAGGGGATGGGACTGGCCGAGCTTGGCCGGGTCAAGGGCCCTCAGGGAGTCGGGGGTCGAGGGATTGCAGCCCGACATGGTGCCCCTGGCTGGCGACCGCGAGGGCCACGTCGCGCAGGTCCTTCACCGCGACCTCCCCTCGCAGCCTCTGCTGAAGTAGGTCCCCGTACTTGCCCAGGTCGTGGAGAAGGCCTGCCAGCCGGCCCTGCCCGGCCGCGCCAAAGGCGGAGCCGAACTGACCAGCAAGTGTGGCCACATTCCAGAGGTGATCGGCGAGAGTCTGCGCCTCCCCCCTCGTGTTCTTCGAGTGCGCGAGGTGCATGTTGCCCCCTCCTACGGGCACGGGATGGTCGCTCCTTTCCCTCAGCGGCCGGGCCTCAATGTGGAACGCGACTGCTCAGCAAGGTGCCCAGGCAATGCTATTGGCCGCAGAGAAGTGAGGTTCTGCCCCCCATGACGGGCTCCACTTCAGGCTGCTCGCGCCTGCGCGGGGGCAGCACCAAAGCTGTCACTTCGTCGGAGGGTTGGCTTTGGCACCGGCATGCTGCGGGGGAATCGCGGGGATGTGTCGAAGGAGGTAGGGGGGACTGCGACACCCTATGGAGACCGACAAGCCAAGGCCTCTGCTAGCATGTGGTCGCCGCCTCCAAGAAAGGAGCCATGATGTCTGCCATCGAGAGACTGCTCGTGCGGGGCTACCTGATTCACCTGACGCACTACGATCCCCGCTGGTACCAGAGGAAGTCTCGCGAGAAGCCGTTCGACCTGGAGCTAGCCTTGGAGATCGTTGACTCGCTCAGAGCAGAGGGTTTCAACCTCCTGGTGATTGACTGCGCGGATGCGGTCGAGTACAAGTCGCATCCCGAGTTAGCCCGACCGTACACGGTGCCGATGAAGCGCCTGGCGACACTGGCGTCAGCGGCGCGGGGCCGCGGGCTGGAGGTGGCACCCAAGCTCAACTTCTCCCGGAGCTGTGGGGTTCATCATCACAATGACTGGATGCTGGCCCCAGGTGAAGGGTGGCATCATCACTTCGACGACCAGCCCTACTGGCAGAAGGCTTTCGAGGTCATTGATGAGCTGATCGGCGTGTGCCGGCCGAGGCGCTTCTTCCACGTCGGCATGGACGAGGATCACGATCGGTCCTACAGGCAGTACATCGAGGCGATCCGAACACTGCACGCAGGGCTGAGGAAGCGGAAGCTACGGACTGTGATCTGGAACGACACGGGCATCGCATACGCCAGTGGGATGATCCATGCTGAGAAGTCCCTGGCGGCGGAGAAGGCGATCCCCCGGGGTGTGGTCCAGGTCCTCTGGCGCTATGACGCGGTGCCGGCCGCGGCGGTAAAGCGTCTGGGCAAGCAGGGCTTCCAGCTATGGGGAGCGCCGGGGTGGAGGAACCCCGCTCAGGCAACGGCCTTTCGAGACTCGATTCTGGAGGCCGGCGGGAAGGGCCTGTTGATGACCACGTGGATGGCCTGCCGCAAGACCAACCGCCGCGCCTTGCTGGAGGGCATCCGCCTGATGGGCCCGGTGTATCGAGGCGAGGCCTAGCGCACAGGTCGGCCCACTCCCGCCGGAGATGATTGCGACCATCCGCGCGCTGAGCGGGAGAGGGGAAGGCCGGGGGTTGGCCTGTTGTCACCGGCTGTCGAGCTCGTACCCAATGTGACGCTGCCATAAACGGCCGTTGTCCCAGGGGCCATGTGGCGACCACCGGGCTCGTCATCTCATGATTGCGCTCACAGTCGCGGTCCACATGCACATGCAGCGCCACCTCCGCCTCCCGCCCGCCCAACAGGCAGCCGGCCGCTCGGCGCCTGCTACCTCTCCATCTCGATCCCCTGGATCCTCCACCCATCCGGAGTCCGGACGAGGAGGTACGTGGCCCGCGACTCGAACTGGCCCATCCGGCTCCCGACCTCCGACACTCGCGCCCTATCGTCGTCAACGGTGACGACGGCCTTGGTGAGGTCGAGCTCGAGCACCATGCCCCGCTCCTCCATCCAGCCGATCATCTGGCCCACGCTCTCCTTGCCGCTGTTGCGCCACCCCCGGTAGTCGTCCGCGAGCAACGCCAGGGCCGCATCGGGGTCGTAGGCGGCGACCGCGGCCTCGTAGTCCCTGAGCAGTCGCAGCGTCAGTTCTTCGTCATTGGGGGCGATGAAGGCGACGTACCACCAACCCGTTGCCAGCACCAGGGCCAGCGGAAGATACGCGCGTGCGTCCATGATTGTCCTCCGCGCCGAGGGTCCCTCTTCGTGAGCCGGTGATCCTCCGCAGTCTGCCTCATGCGAGCGCCGAAGTCAAGGCTCGCGGCGGGGTCGCCGCGCTGACGCTGTGCGCGCTTGACGCGACTTCCGCGACGTCATATCCTCGGGTCGAACTGATAGATCGCGCGGCCGCCCCGCCGGCCGGCCGCGGAGCCATGCGTGCAGCGAGGGAGACCAATATGGCTGGCGATCCGACGGCGACATATCTCCGCGGCCATTCCAGCGCGGCTCTTGTGTCGGCCTGCCTGCTCCTGAGCGCGATGCTGCCTGCCGGCTCCGCCGGCCTCTCCCGTCGCGCCCGCATCGACGCGCTGCGCAATCCCCCGGTCACGCACATCCTGATCGACACCATCAGTAACCCGCCCGCCCCGGCCCCGACCATCCAGGCGCTCGCCGATCCCTCTGTGCTCCGGCCCGAGCGCATGCCGCCGCCTCTGCACACCAAGGGAAACCGCATCGTCGGCCCGGACGGCAAGCTGGTCCGCCTGCGGGGCGTGAACATCGCCAGCCTCGAGTGGACGGATAGCGGCGAGAACGTCGCGCGCTCGTTGGAGGTCGCCATCGCCGAGTGGGGATGCAACATTGTCCGCATTCCCCTGAACCAGGACCGGTGGTTCGGGCGGTCACCCACCCAGACCGACGGCGGCGAGACCTATCGCGCCATCGTGGATAGCCTGGTGGTCGCCGCCGCCCAGCGCGGCGCCTACATCCTGCTCGATCTGCACTGGAGCGATCTCGGCGCCTGGGGCCAGTTTATCGGCCAGCATCGCATGCCCGACCCCGGGTCGCTCCTCTTCTGGCAGGACCTCGGCCAGCGCTACGCGAACCACCCGGCCGTCCTAATGGGCGTCTACAACGAGCCGCACGATATCTCCTGGGAGGTTTGGCGCAACGGCGGTGTGCTCGAGGAGGCGGTGCGCCCCAGCGAGAGACACGACCCCAGGAAGCCCCTGAAGCGCATCCGGACCACCGTGCGCTACCGGGCCGTCGGTCATCAGGAGCTCTACGATGCCATCCGCGCCGCCGGTGCCACCGAGAACATCATCGTCCTCGGCGGGCTCGACTGGGCCTACGACCTCGCCGGCCTGCTCGACGGCTACTCCATCCGGGGCGAGAACCTCCTATACGACACTCACGTCTACCCCAACAAGGACTGGAAGCCCGAGCTCAGTTGGGAGAACGCATTCCTCACCCCGAGCCGCATGCTTCCGGTGCTGGTCGGCGAGTGGGGCGGGAGCGCCTCCCGCGATGGCGAGCCGGGCTTCGTCGAGAAGTTCGTTCAGTGCCTCCGCGACCACGAGAACCTCTCGTGGACAGCGTGGGACCTCCATCCCGCTGCCGGCCCAACCCTTATCCGCAACTGGGATTACGAACCGACCGAGCTCGGCCGAATCGTGATGGATGAGTTGAGGTCGAGCGGTCAGTAGCCCCGCTCTCCCCTCAGAAGCTGGGCAACTACGGATTCTCTTGCCTCAGGGGTCTTACCCTGATGCAAGAGAATCCGTAGTTGCCAGTCCTGGTGGGAGCTACTGAGTCTCGCCTAATGCAGTGAGGGCGAGACGCAGACAGAACACGTCAGGAAGCTCCACGAACCCCTGCGGCCGTTACTGCAGTATGCGAGGCTCCATAAGAAGCAAGCGCTATGTAGGTGCGAGCGTGACTCGACCATCATGCACTGCTAGCAGTCCCTGAGCGGTAGAGGAGAGAGCTGGCATGAAGGTGCGCATCTCTTGGATCGTCGTCCTCGTCGTGATCGCCTCGGTGGCGGCGGTACGGCCACTGCGAGAGCAAGCGCGGGGGTCTGAGACCGCGCAGGCCATCTACGAGAAGCTTACCGCGTATCGCTACCGTCAAGGGCGCCGCGACCCGCTCGACCCATTCCGGCAGCGGGCAGTGGCTTTCGTGGAGCGCCACTATCCTACCGACGCGGAAATGCTGATGGCAGCCGGGCTCCTGGCCCTGCAGGCCGAGCAAGGGATGCCGGCCCTGCAGCGCGCGAGGCAGTCCGGCCGGCGCCCCGTGTTCTACGCCGCCTACACCAGTCGGCTCGTACAGATGGCCCCCCGCCTGCGTCGGCCCGCTGGCGCTGTCATTCGTGCGGGCCGCCCTGAGGGGGATGCGGCGCTTCAGCGGGCACGGTCCGCGCCGGGTGTGCCCAGCCGGCAGGAGCTCGAGGCCACCGCCTCGATCCTGAGCGCGCTTCACCAGTGGGAGGCGGCCGATCCGGACAACGGGCTCCCGCACGCGCTCGAATTCCACTACCCCTACGGCATCTATCGTGACCAGGAGGCCGAACACGCCTGGGAGCGCGCCGCCCGCCTCCCCCGGGCGCAGGACTATGCCTGGGCCATGAACGTCGCATGTGCCTGGCTGCTCCACCGCATGGGGATGGTGGAAGCGGACGCGACGGTGCTCTCGTTCAGGCTGCACTCCCGCTGGGTCTTGGATGGCCTCCGGTTGGCGGCGCGGGCGACATGGGCCTTGCAGGGCCGCCCTGGGTCTTGCTCCACCCGCCAGAGGCCGCCAGAAGTCAGCGTACGGCAGCCCCTCAGGCTGTGCTGGCAGACCTGCTCCCGACGGCTAGCCTAGCGGCAGTGGTGGTGATCACGGTGCTTGTGGCCATCCCGTTCGCAGGGTGCCAGCGAGAGACAGGGACAGCAGTGGATTTCCGGGCCTGGCGTGGCAACATGCACCGCCTGCTGTCGCCGGTCCTGGCCGGTTCTGCCCTCGCTTACCTCGGGCTCCACCTGGCGGCAGCAAAGGTGGGCGCGGATTGGCTCCACACCTGGGCGGCGCCCGGTACTACCGAGGCGAGCGTGCGGATCAGCCGCATCGGCCCGCAGTGGGATCACCCGCCTATGCCCAAGCAGCCCTGGGTCGCAGGCGACCCGCCGCCGTACTCCCGCCCGCTCCTCTCGTGGTAAGCGAGGCCGCAGACACCCCGACATCTCGCGCGTTGGCTCAACGTACGGGATCCCTTGCATTGGCGTAGTGAGCAGCCGTGCATAGAGACACCCTGCGGGGGCTCAGTGCGCCGTCTCTTGCATCACCGTCGTTGCGGTGATCCAAGAGACGCTGCAGCTACTGGCGGTCAGGCCCGGGGCAGGGGATGAGCGCGGGGAGGACGAAACAGTGGGCGTGGCCGAGACGACAACGCGAGTCAGGCTCATCATAGATGAGGAGATGTGCAAGGGCTGCGGCCTGTGCGTCTCCGTCTGCCCGCGCCGCGCGATGGGGCTGGCGAATCACATCAACTCGCGGGGCTTCCACCCCGCGGCCCCCCTGTATCTCGACAAGTGCACCGCCTGCGCGCAGTGCGCGCTGATGTGCCCCGAGGTGTGCATCACCATCCTGAAGTATGAATGAGCAGGCGCGCCGCGGGACCGTTCCCTCGTCCAGCGCTACCAAGGGCTGGAGAACGAGAGCTGCGCGGCCACGCTCTCCATTCCATCCAGGATCGCGACCGTGCCCTCCAGATTCGCGGCCAGAGCTATGCGGGCTCCCAGGTTGATATCCTCGCTGTCGTACTCGGCCATCAGGCCTATCCGGCTGCCGACCGTCGTAGTCACACCCGCGAAGAGACCGTCGAGGCGGCCGCCACCGACCCCCACGTGGATCTGCGGGAGAGTCACTGGGCCCACTCGCGTGAGCACGCCCGCGCCCAGGGTATGGCTCAGCACGACATAGGCGGAGCGGTCAACCTGGTCGGTGATGTCTATCATCCCGGCTGACACTGTGATCCTGCCCACGGGGGGCTGCAGGACACGCACCTTTGCGTTCAGCAGTGTCTCCGCCTCCGCGTCCTCGGGCTCCGCCCTGGCGAAACCGGCCTCCAGGCCAGGCAACAGGCCCACGTTCGCCGCGATGATGGTCGCGTTCGGCTCATCATCCGCCCAGGTCCCGGCGATGCTGACATTCCAGCGCGTCATGCCCAGAGTGTCGGCTGAGGGGATCAGCATCAGCCCGGTCGGCCCCAGCAGAGACGGCGCTGCCGCCGCCGCCACTGGGAATGCCAGGGCCAGGGCAAGTGCCATCGTCGGCGCTAATCGCCTCACTTCGCTCCTCCTTTTGGGGATCGGTCACCGCACCCCAGGCAAGGATACCACAATCACTCGACCTTTGCATATGTGGAACTCACCCCCAGGTCCATCAGCGCTCCCTGGGCAGGCAGCAGGAGGGGATGAGGAGCTTGTCGCCTGGCTGAAGCTCGCCAGGCAGAACGTGGTTGGCTCGCATCAGCTCGGCCACGGTGTCGCGTACGTCCCGGCCGGGGTCGCTGTGCGACTTCGCCAGCGTCCACAAGGTGTCGCCGCGGTGGACCTGAACCACCAGCGGCGGCTGCGCGGCCTTGTGGGCCGGGCGGGCCGCGACCACCACTGCGCCCAGGACCACCCCCGCCCCAGCCAGGAACGCCCATCGGGACCACCGCGGTCGTCTCATGGGCCTCGCCCTCCTTCGCAAACGGAAGTTTGCGCCAACCTCATGATACCACACGGAAGTTTGGTGTCAAGACCACCAGGCACCCTTTTCAAACGGCTGTTTGCAAAATCGGGCCAAACGTGGTATCATCATGGGCGACCAACAGCAACAGTGAGGTGTAGCCGATGCAGCGGATAACAGATCGTCAGCGGCAAGTGTTGGAGGGCATCCACCAGATCGCGCGGGAGCGCGGCTACCCGCCCACGGTGCGGGAGATCGGCGAGAGGCTCGGGCTTCGCTCGAGCTGCACCGTGCAGCGGCACCTCGAAGCCCTGGAGCGCAAGGGCTATATCAAGCGCAGGCCGACCAAGGCGCGGTCAGTGGAGATCATCCAGGCCGAGGACCCCACCATGGTCCCAGTGCCCATGGTGCCGGTGCCGGTGGTCGGCACGGTGGCGGCCGGTCAGCCGATCCTAGCCGCCGAGAACATCGAGGAAGTGTTCCCTCTGCCCCGCGATATCGTGAAGGATGACCAGTGCTTCATGCTCCAGATCAAGGGCGACTCGATGGTCGAGGCGGGGATCTTCGACGGCGACTACGTGGTGGTTCGCCAGCAGCCCTATGCGGAGGATGGAGATATCGCGGTCGCGCTGCTGGAGGATGAGGCCACCGTCAAGTACTACCGACGCCGGCGCAACCGCGTCTACCTTGAGCCCGCCAACTCCTCCATGCAGCCCATCATCGCCACCAACGTGCAGATCATCGGCAAGGTGCTAATGAGCATCCGTCGCTACGCTTGACGTCCCTGAATGGGCTTGATATGTTTGAGCGGAGAATCGGGCAGGAGACAGGGTCCTGCCCTGCGGGTTTGGGGGCGGGTTGTGGGGCGGGCACGCCTGTGCTGGTTGGTGGGCAGGTCGCCGACCTGCCCTACCGGTTGAGGGAGGGGTGTCCGAGCGGTTGATGGAGACGGTCTTGAAACTCGCCAGAGGCGAGTGAAACCGTTGAGGCGGAGGGTCGCCGGAGGTGACCGGAGGCTCGTGGGCATGTTCGCCTCGGGCGAATTCGAATCCGCCCCTGCCCTGGTGGTCTGGAGCGGGGATGCCTGTGGTTGTTTACGTAATCAAGAGTGGGCAGAGCGGTAGGCGGTACGTCGGGATTACGGATGATCTGGCTCGCCGTCTGAGGCAGCACATGGGCGGCGGCACGAAGGCCGGGCAGTTGCTGGGGCGGTTCCTTCTGCTGCACAGCGAGCGACTCCCCGACTACAGGACGGCGAGGGCCCGGGAGCGGTTCCTCAAGAGCGGCCAAGGACGCAGATGGCTAGACCAGGTCGAAGTCGAACGCGCCACAGGAGCTTCAGGAGCCACCGCCAGACACTGTAGCAGCGGCGCGGAGGGGTGTCCGAGCGGTTGATGGAGACGGTCTTGAAAACCGTTGTCCGCCTAGCGCGGATCGTGGGTTCGAATCCCACCCCCTCCGCTCACGCCAGGCAAGAGCATCCTGCGCCCTCGGGGCCCCCCCATTGCCATTGTCGGCTGGGAATGAGTAGTTGATCTGGACGGAATCCTGTCCCACCACGACGCTGTCCACGATGCACCGCAGGAACGTCTTCGTCTTCTGTCGGTCTGCGCGCAGCAAGAGCCTCCGCAGGTCACGTGTTAGCCGGATCACTTGCGCCTCCTTGATCCGTCTGCTCCGCGCTCCCGTGACGCGCGTCTCAAGTCCCTCGACGGCCGAGCGTAGCTGGTCGCGCCGCTGCGTCAGCTCTCTGATGGGTCGGCCAGGTGCCTCAGTTCCAGTTCGCCCGAGGCGAGCGCGTCCTGAAGCCGGGCGAGCCCGCGTTCCACCTCCGACAGCTCCTTAGACAACCGGGCACGCTCCACGCGCGGCCGGGGCCTCGGCTAAGAGGCGCTCGTTAGTCAGGCGCGTTAGCTCCCGCACATTGTGCTCGTTGAGCACGCGATCACGCACGGCAGAGAGCACCAACTCCTCGACGGCCGGCTTCTCCAGCAGCGGGGCAGGGCAGATCGCCTTGCCTTTGCCGCGCTAGGTTGTGCAGGCATAGTACCGCTTTGTTCCCTTCCTGCCTGTGCTGAAGCCGCAGTAGTGTGCACCACAGGCACCGCAGCGCACCATCCCTGTCAGCAGATAGTCGCTGGCAATCGCTCGCGGGTGCGCGGCCGGATCGGCACACCTCTGCTTCAGCTTCGTCTGGACTGCCTCGAAGAACTCGGTTGGCACGAGAGGTCCATGCGCCCCTTCGACGATGGCCCATTGCTCCCGCGGCTTGTACTTGCGGCCGGGCGTGCTGTTGTCCTCGCGATTCCATATGCGGCGGCCAAGGTAGGCTTCGCTGCAGAGGACACCTGCAGGGTCGTTTCTGACCAGAGGCGGCCGCGCGGTGTTCTGACACCCCTTGAGTTCAGCTCCTGGGCAATAGCAAAGAGGCCCATCCCGCGGCCGGCGTACATCTCATACACTTCCCTCACCACAGGGCCGGTGTCCGAGTCTGGTGCCCACTGCGTCTTCTCGTTGCCGCGCTCGTCGTGGACCTTCACTGCCCTGTAGCCGAACGGAGGGACACCGCCGTTTGAGTAGCCACGGAGGGCGTTCTCCCGCTGACCTTTGACGGTCTCAGGGGCCAGGTTCGCCGAGTGCCGCTCATCTATCACCTCGATCATACCTTCCAGCAGCCGGCCGGTCGGGAGAGCGGGCAGACTCGGCCTCATCCACGTACTCGCGAACGACCGTCCAGCCGTGCCTCGCCGCAAACTCACGCATCTCGCGAAGCTGGCCCGGCGAAGAGCGCTCAAAGTGAAGACCTTGCTGGCTCGCCGCTACTACAATCGAGGGATCACCCAAGAGGGCAGATCGGGAGTGGAGACCCCTGAACCTGTAGCTTCCTCAACCCGCGATTCTGTCCCATTCTAGCGGAGGACGCACATGGGTGACCGTCCAGGGGAGCGGCAGATGAAGGCGGCTTCGTTCGTGATCAAGATGCGGCAGGCAGGGCAGGTCAACCTACTCTCAGACGTGTTGCACAGAGGGGCACAGGAAAGGTGGCAGCGATGGCGGGCAGGAAGGTGCTGGGCTGCATCCGAGTAAGCACCGCCACGCAGGCTGGGAATGGCGCCGCTCTGGAGGTGCAGCAGGAAGCGATCGCGGGGTTCTGCAGGCAGCAGCGATGGCAGCTCGTGCGGGTGGTCGAGGACCCTGGGCTATCGGGTGAGATCAAGGAGCGGCCCGGGCTGGTGGAGGTAGAAGAGGCGCTGCGATCCGGGGGAGCAGAGGCGGTTGTCATTCACCGATTCGACCGGCTAGCTCGCGACCTGATCGTGCAGGAGCTGACGAGCGCCGGTTGGACTGCGCCCGGCGCGGCGGATTCGCCGGCGGCGGGATCGCCCTCGGGTATGACGTGGTGGGCGGCGCCCTGGTGGTGAACGAGGAGCAGGCGCGGGCGGTGAGGCGAGCCGCGGCGCTGCGGCGGGAGGGATTCGGATACCGCACGGTCGCTGCGACCCTGGCGGCCGAGGTCTACCCCACGAAGCGGGGCGGCAAGTGGCAGTCAAACACGGTGCGCCAGCTGCTGCGATCTGCCCAGGTGCAGGGGCGAGTGCGCTATGGGGAGAGCGCGAAGGGGGTTCACCAGGCGCTCATTGCAGGGGTGCGGTGAGGAGTGTGACAAGCAGCAGAGAGAGGTGCGAGGTGAGATGTTATACGCGACGTGATGGTTGGCGGCAGGATGGAGACGGCGAGTGGCATAGGGACAACCGGCCAACGGAACTCACGGGCTTGGCTATTCAGGAAGGGAACGATATGCTCACCATCTCCCTACCTGGCGCCTCTGCCTGCGCATCAGGGCAGCAATGAAGGCACACGGATTCACAGGAGCCAAGTTCCTGCGGGACATGTTCCTTGTCTACGAGCACCACGTCTCCGAGGGCTACCAGCCCGGCACTGTCTCGCCTATGAGGAGCGGGCCGACAGGTCTTGGCCAACGCAGGCCAAGCAGGCGGGGGCTTGGGGCGGGGACGGTGAGACCAAGTCGCGCTGCAAGACCGTAGGGGAGTACCTGGCTCAGGCGGGCCCGCGATCACGCGATCGGTTCGAGGCCCTCCGTGCACTCCTCACCGCCCTGGCGGGCAACGTGGTGATGCGGATCTGGCTGGGCAAGCAATACCTGGGCCAGTCGGATCGGCAGACGACCGAGGCCACGCTCTTACCGGAGGTCCGGAAGCGCTTGCGCCGGCTGGTAGCGGCGATCCCGCGGGAGCGGTTGGGGCAGATCACCGGGAGGCCTTTGCCACTTCCGGCTAGGGCGGCCGGGGTCGCTGAAAGGGGTGCTCCTCATGAGGCGAGCCGTGCCTCCTCATGGTGACCGCGCTCGGCTCTGCAGGTGAGTCATCTCTCGGAGGCGGGCCCCCATCATCGAGGGCGGCGGCCGCTCTGGGCAGCACCACCTGACTCCCGTCCCTGTCCCCAAGAGGCCGCAGAACGGCCCGTGGGCTTCAGGGCCGCGTTCGCAGGCGAGGCGAAGGCGGGACCGCGGGGGGCCGTACGACAGGGGGTAGATCCGGCCTAGTGGACGGTGGCTAGCGCCTGCTCGATCTCCAGCACCGCCTGTCGCTCCAGGGCGAGCGCCTTCCTGAGCGTCTCAGCTTCGGCCTGTCGATGTTCCAGCGGGTATCTGCCCTCTTCCAGTTGTCCAGGGAAGGGGGCCATCCCTCGCATATCAGCGAGGACGGTCACGATCTGCTCATACAGGTCGGCGGCCTTCAGCAGATGCCCAGCGCGCGCCGCTGGCAGTTCCTGGGCGATGGTGCGAAGATATCGGCAGGCGGCGGCGCGGCAGTCCACCAGGCTGAGATAGCTCCAGGCGTTTGCCTGCGCCGTCTGCTGAAGCCTGTCCGGTCCGAAGCGGAAGTCCTCCAGAAGCTGCTCAGCCCACTTCTCATAGGCAGCGAACCCACTGAGGTAGTTGTCGAAGCGTTCGGTGTTCGCCAGCATGACAGCCTGTTGCAGGGAACCCCTTATGAGACCAGTCTGGTTAGGTGGCGCTGCGCGCTCCCGCACGAACACCGTGACCCAGGGCCACTTCTCCGCTCTGGCATAGGCGTCGCTCTCATCCCAGTAGGAGCGGCACAGGAATGTCTCTCCCCGATCACCATAGCCGACGATCACCCCATAGTCGGCAGTCTTCACCAGGTCGAGGGCGATGACCGGATAGCCCTGGTCGATGCTGTGTGTTACCGCCTCGCGCACCCGGCGCACTTGGTCTCCGTCGTCGGCCGAGGCGAAGATGCTCTCGGTCACATACCCCAAGGCCGCAACCGCAGCATCGTCGCAATTGAAGCCGCAGCCCGCGTCGGGAGCGCTGGGACACCACTCCGGCTGGCATAGCTGGATGCGGAAGGCGGCACCCGACACGCCCATCAGGAAGTCGTAGCAGACGTCATCGCCGAGCGCGTGCGCGACTACCGTCAGTGCACCGATGAAGGTGTTGTCCCGTCCCTCCCCCCAGCGCAGTCGCTCCACGCCTTCGATCACCACCTGATCCTTGACCCGCCTCACCTGGGCCATCAGGGTGCCTCCTGTCCGGCCGACATTGTGGGCCAGTTTCGCCGCCCACGGAACGCGCTCCCCCTCACCCTCCTGGTGACAGCGGAGCCTGCGCGGCGTCCGGTTAGAGGGGGAGCCAGAGGCGGTGCCTTAGGCTGGGCAGCAAGGGCCCAGTGGGGGGAGGAGCCCGCTCCATCTCCTGGGACCCCGCGTCAGAGGGCCGCGTGAGGTGAGGCTGGCGCGTGCCCTGTGCTCGTCCCTGGCAGCAAGTCCCCTGGTTTCACCCCTTCTCGCCGCAACTGCCCCGAAACGGCGCGCCACAGTGGCTTCAGGGGCGCGTTCGGGGCGGGGCGGTGATAGGACCGCGCAGCTTGCTGAGCGGCTGCCCGTCGCCATCCATTGTGGCGTGGGCGAAGACACCCGCCCCACTGCGTCAACGAGTTCGCATTGGCGCCGCGGTTCAGCTCGGGATAACAGAGTGGGAGCGACCCAGCATCCGCGGTCACGCCTGGACGCCGATGCACGCGGATCGGCCTCGTCCTGCTACCGCAACGTCCCCATCCACAGTGCTACCACCGCCGCCAATGGAGCCACTACCACAATCACCGACGCCGCGAACGCGATCACATGCAGCCATGGTCGCCGGTGACAGGCGTGCACCTCGCGCGGCCAGAGGAGATAGCGTAGCACCGCGGTAGCGACGCCGAGCGTGAGCGGAACACCCCACATCGCCAGGCCTGTCCGCTGCGCGTGCGCGTGCAGGCCGAGCCGACTTATGGCAAGCGCGGTCAGGCCGACCACAGCTCCCACGCCAAGGGCGCGTGCTAGCCGCAACTCTCGCAGCGCGCCGAAGTCATGGGTCGGCCGGCCGCAGATCGGGCAGCGGGCTTCGGCGAAGAGGGCATCTTCCTTGAATCGGCGCTCGAGCTCCTGTCGCCTGGCGAAGTTACGCACGGAGATGACTACCAAGCCGAGGACGATGCCCCAGCCGACATATCCTTTCCAGGTACGCCAGAGCGGCTGCTGATCGGCGTGATAGCCGAGTGCCCAGGCCTGGCTCAGACCAGCGAAGATCGGCGGGACGAACGTGTCGAGAAGCTCGCCGATGCGGCTGCGGAACCACCCGATCCCCCGCGCCCACGTGCTCCAGTGCAGATAGTCCGTGGCTCGCGGACGAGGCACCCGCAACTCTCGCTCCACCTCGGCCCACTGCTGGTCATGCCATTGCGTCTCCTCGGCCTGCGCGGTCCGGTGCGCCCAGTTCCGCATCTCGCGCGAGGTGCTGAAACGGGTAGCAATGTGAAGCTTCTGCGCGGCGCCGAGCAAGGGATCGTACTCCGCGTGGAGTACGCTCTCGACCACCTCCTTCGCGGATAGCCCAGTGGCCTCCCTCAGCCGCCGCGACTCCCTCGCGTCCAGCCGGCCATCGCGGTCGGTGTCGAAGCGGGCGAATAGTGAGCGCTGCAGCCCCTTCGCCTCCCGCGCCCGGAGCAGCTTCTCCTCGTAGAACGCTGTTGGGAACCGTGCCTCATCAATGGCGGTGACCGCGTACACCACCAGTTGGCGTACCAGCGGCCGCTTCACCTCATAGATCGTGGGCGCGAATATCACCAGGAGAATCGCTAGGCGCAGCCACATGTACCGCCTGCGCCAGTAGCCGAACCAGCGCCAGAAGAGGCCAGCGCTCGCGCGCACGCGTGCCATCACTCGACCTCCGCAGATTGGACGCGTTAGAGAGGGAGGAAGTTCGGAGCGCTGCGGGCCACGTCGTCCCACGCGGCACCACAGGCGACGACTTACAGACCACATCCTGGACAGACCTACAGAGTCTCGTGAATCATGGTGAGAGACCATGATTCAGGAGACTCCCCAGGAGAGCGTCTGGCGCCCTTCTGAGAGATTCTCTTGCATCAGGGGTCTTACCCTGATGCAAGAGAATCCGTAGGCGTTCCATGCCTGGAGCCAGTCTTGGCTGGGAGTGGCGCACGACGTTGGCTTCAGGGCCGCGTCCGGGTGCCAGGTCATGGTAGGGGTGCGGCCCGGTTGGGCCTGGCAGGCCCGGCGGGCTGTCCGCCTGAGGCGGATGCTGACTCACTTCCTTCCTGCCAGGCCTTGACTGCCTCCGCACTTCCGAGCCCCCATGTGCCCCACTACCGCCGTCCAGGAGAGGCCCAGGTGCCAAGCGCGTCCCTATCCACGAGCGCTCTCCATGGCCCAGTATGTCTGGTACAGTTTGTGAAACTGGCTAGATTGCCTGTAGAACGAGCGGCGTGTCCCTGGCACTATTCTTGCTAGCTCCGCCTCGCAAGCGGCGGGTGCCGCCGTCGGCGATCCGGGCATGCGAGGAAGGAGGTGATAAGCTTGAGGTGCGTCACAGTATCGCTTGCAGTCCTGGTGCTACTGGCCTTGGGATGCCTGGGTGCTCAGGCAGCGCCGATCGTCGTATCGTCGAACCCATTGTGGACCGATGCCGGTGTGCTCACCAACACTGTCGTCATCAGCGGGGCAACGGGCAGCTGGACCTGGGGCTCGACCTATGACCAGTACGGCAACCTAATCGGCGGTTACTACTTTGGGCCCGAAGGCGACCCTGTCGGCGACAGCTTCTTGTACGATGAGTGGATCACAAACCACATGCACGGCCAGCTCATTGGGTTCGTGACAACCGGCAGCGAGAATATGAACGACTGGCCGGTGCGTGCGGTGCTACAGGACGACCCGAGGCTGTTCTCGATCGGTACAGGCTGCGTTACAGTAGGGGAGGCGGGGAGCCACCTGTGGCTTGGCTTCAACGACGACTATGGGGGTAACTACATCGAGGACAACTATGGGTCGGTGACAGTGGACGTTAGCCCCGTTCCTGAACCGGGCACGCTTGCGCTGCTTGGCTTTGGCGCGGTGGGGCTGCTACCATTGTGGCGACGTCGCCGGCACTAGAGCGATGGAACGACTCGAAACCTAGGACTGTGGCTTCAACCGCCCCTGGACCGCTCTCCGGGGGCGGCTACCACATCACTACCCTCCTCCTTCTTCTGGCGGCGCTCTGTTGGCAACTGGCCCACTATTCATGTTGAGCACGATCCCATCGTGCAGCCTAGACCTATGGCATTCGAATTCTTCTGCACCACCTGACACCCGCGGCATCTGCCTTTAGGCTATCGCGGATCTCGACGGTCATCCTCCTGGGCACGAGCCGTGGTGGTTGAGTCCGTAGCTCTGCCGTACCGGCTCAGGGTCTGGCCGGGAGTTCAGCTAGTTGCTCCTGCAGGTCCTCTAGCTCGAGGTGAGTGTAGCGCTGTGTGGTCGTGACCTAGGCGTGACCGACGAGCTCCTGCGCCGCTCGCAGGTTGGGCCGGGCGCGCAGCGCTAGTCAAGGTGGCCTGCATCCCCCCTCTTTCCGCGATCATGCTACCAGTTTGGCCAGGCATCGAACACCTCACCGATCCCCGTCATGAACTGGGAGCTGCGGCCTTCCGGCCCGCACAGCTCGATATACTCCTGCCCATGCGCTGCCTTGGGCAGGTCGGCATGAGCAGAGTACACGCCGAACTCAACAGTGCCCTCGGTGAAGCGCGTCAGCCAGGTTGGCGGGCCCTCGATCAGTCCCAGCACATAGCTCCCCCGATACAGGTGCACCGCCTTGCGCAGCAACTCCCGCACCGGTTCCGGCAGATCCTTTACCGACACGCTCTTGCCGGCAACCATCGCTTTCCGCTCCTGAGTCGGGAGCAAGTCGCGGGCCTGGCGCATGAGGGTCGTCATCGCCGCGTACATGGCATCGCCCAGTGAGCCGCTGCGACCAGGGATCGCGCGCCGCAGCTCCCGGAACATGCCTCGCAGTTCCGGGGGCTGCGAGCAGATACCGGTGATGTCCACCGCTGTGCCCTTTTCCTCGGCGCGCGGACTGCGCGCGTCGGCTCCGATGGGGACGCCGTCGAGGTTATAGCCAGAACCGTCCCCCAGTGATACGCACGGATCGCCCTGTTCGTAGAACCTGACCCGCAGCAGATCGAAGTCATTGACCCACGGCATCGCCCGGTTCACCATGTGCACGACCCAGTCGAACCACATCAGACAGGTGGCCGCCTGTGCCTCCTGCTGAAGGGCCTTGGGCAGCGCTGCCACCGGAACACTACTCGCCTCGCCGCGCGTTGCCAGGGGACGGGGCAACAGTGTCTCCGGCACCTTCGCCAGCACCGCCCGCCAGCTCTGATTGGACCTGCGGTGCAGGTGCCGCGAGACGTCATCGAGGTCCGGGGGCAGTGCCGCCCGGAGACCTGCCAGAAGATGGTTGACTGCCCGGATCACGTCCTGACCGAACTCCGGTGGCAGCGTGTGCTGATCGAACACCTCCTCCACCATCTGCATTACCTCCTCGCGCAGGCGACGCCGCGCCCGCGCCAGCCGGCCTTTGACCGTTCCCGCACCTACCCCGAGGAAGGTCCCGATCTCGGCCTGGCTGTAGCCGTTGATGTAGTGCAGTGTGAGGGCCAGGCGCTCCGGTCCGCGCAGCCGCGCCAATGCCTCCCGGTCGGCGCGCCGGCGCAGGTGTACGTTTTCTTTCTGGACCAGGCGGTGTAGACCTCGGCCCGTGGTGTCACCTCTTCGCCTGGCCGGCGAACCGCAACCTTCTCCGCCAACACGCTGCTCTCACTCCCGCCAGCGTCGGAGGGACCCGCGTGTTGTATCACAGCGGCGCGCCAGTGCCCGGCAGTCGCGCCACCTGAGCCTGCAGGTCCTCCGCCCCCAAATGCGTGTAGCGCTGGGTGGTGGTGACCCAGGCGTGGTCAACCAGCTCTGGACGGCCCGCAGGCTGGCGCGCTCGGAGGCGGGGTGATAGTAGGGCCGCGGGATGCACGAGGGGAACGAACCTGACCGGAATGAGCGCGGTCGAGGTGAGCTTCCCCTGCCGCTTCTTCAGCAGGTGGAGCGTCTGCGGTCCGTCTTCAGGCCCTACAGGGATCACCATGCGGCCGCCTTCTCTGAGCTGTTCCTTCAGCGGTTCGGGCACGTGGTCGGGCGCGCAGGTGACGATGATCGCGTCGAATGGCGCATGCTCGGGCCAGCCTCGGTAGCCATCCCCCGTCCCGATCTGCACTGCCGCGTACCCCAGTCGCCTTAGCCTGTCCCGCGCCGCGCTGGCGAACTCGGGGATGATCTCGATGGTGTAGACGTTCGAGGTCAGCTCCGCCAGGATCGCGGCTTGGTAACCGGACCCCGTGCCGATCTCCAGCACCTTGTCGTGAGGGCCGATGCGGAGCAACTCAGTCATCAGCGCAACGAGGGAGGGCTGGGTGATACGCTGTCCCCGCCCGATCGGCAGCGACCGATCGTCGGAGGCATGGTGGCGCTGGTCTGGCGGCAGAAACTCCTCCCGCGGCACCTTCGCCAGGGCCGCCAGTACCCGTCCGTCCCTGACCCCCTTCGCCCGTGCGGCAGCGACCAGCCGGTCGCGCACCTGCGCCGTCCCGGCCGGCCCCTTAGTGCACCCCGTAACGACTGCCAGCAGGGCCAGCACGCCGGTGGCCAACCCCGTTCGCATCACACCGCAGTGAGTGCTCCACCGGTGTCGCGTGGACGACCACCTCCGAGTACGCCTATGGTTGGAGGGACACAGTGGGCCCTCAACGTGCCGGACACCAGTCTCAGACGTTCGGCGACTATGGATGGATGAACGCGCCAATCAGGGCCGCGATCACACCCAGGATGGCATAGGACCCGGCGTTCGCGGCAAGCACTGCCCTGATCACTGTCTCGAAGTCCCGTCGTCTGCGCACCAAGAGCGTCACCACCACTGCCTCCTCTGCCACGGTGATGACGAAGGAGCGCAGCAGCAACCACCACACCATCCCGTACTGGCCGTGTATCAGCGCCGTCTTCCATCCCGTCTGTCCGCCGACCAGATACCAGACCCCACCCAAGCCCATGGAGACGACATTAGCCACTAGCGAGTACCAGAGACACCGCAGGTACCCGAGCTTGAGGAAGCGATCCATCAGATACGCTTCCAGGAGGCAGACCACTACGCTGAAGGCTGCCACTCCGGCCGCAGCCACGAGAACGGCCATGCCAATGAACGCCAGAGCCCCGCCCAGATTCCCCATGATCATGTCGTCCCCGAGAACCGCGGTAGGCAGGAGGATGAGAAGCGCTGACAACGCCACCAACGGCCGGACGCGCCGCGACCTCTTCGCCCCACCGGACAACAGACCAACGGTGTCACCATCCATCTCGGATCTTCCTCCTCTCGCGCTGCTCAGGACCGCCGACGCAACGCACTGCCCCTCACTCCGAGCCAGGCAAGCGCCTGGAGTGTGCTATGAGGGGAGTGTAGCACGCGGTGCGGGTGCGAGCAATCTCCGGCAAGGAGGACGCTGGTGAGCCCTAACTAAAGGGCAAGAGGACCGCCAGGAGCCCACACTGGCTGGCGGCCCCGCCGGCTCGCTCCGCGGCCCCCCTTGCCGGGCTACGGGTTGGCTGGCAACTCCACCAGCTGGTCTTGCAGATCCTCCACCTCCAGGCGGGTGTACCGCTGGGTGGTGGTGACCCAGGCGTGAGCGACGAGCTCCTGCACCGCCCTCAGATTCGCCTGGGCGCGCAAGGCATGGGTGGCGAAGGTGTGGCGCAGCAGGTGCGGGCCGGAGCGATCGGTGATCCCGGCCGCCCGGAGATACCGGTTCACCAACAGGGCAACGCCGCGCACTGAGAAACGGCCCCCGTTGCGGTTCAGGAAGAGCGCCGGCTCTGTCCCTAGGCCTGACGGCCGGGATGGGGGCCCGCAGGGCCTAGCCACATCCTCCCGGTCGGCGAGGTAGGCCAGCAGCGCGTCGGCCGCAGGGCCGTTGATGGGCAGCCGGTGAAGTCGCCTCCCTTTGCCCACCACCTGCAGTGCACCCCAGCCATCGGCGGGCAGGTGTAGGTCCTCACGATTCAGCGCGCACAACTCCCGCACGCGCAGGCCGGTGTTGTAGAGCAGCATCAGGATGGCGCGGTCTCGCCGACCTGTAGGCGTGGCGACGTCGGGCAAAGAGAGCAGGCGCTGGACCTCGCCGACGGTGAGATGCTTAGGCGCGAGCGGCCGACCCAGACGGATCGAGCGTAGCGCCTGCGCGGGGTTCGCCTCCAGTCGGCCCTCCTCGAAGAGAAAGCGGAAGAAGGATCGCGTGGCGGCGATGGCGCGGTTGATGCTCGACGGTGACCTGCCCGCCTGCTGCTGGCGCCGGAAGCACTCCCGTAGGTCGGCCGGCCGCACTTGGTCGAGGGGCCGGCCTAACGCTGCCAGCACGCTTTCCAGATCCATACGGTAAGACCGCACCGAGTGCTGCGACCGCCCCTCCAGCGCCAAGGCCCCCAGGAACTCCTCCAGGTCCCGTTGCCACCACTGCCGCTGTTGCTTCCTCGCCATCTGCGCCCACAAGCCGCCGCTCACCCCGCCTCAGCCCAGTTTCGGCTGGAATCACGGCCCTCGCGGCATCTTCCGCGGAATCCGCCCGAAACGCCGCGCCATGTGGGTTTCAGGGCCGCGCTTCGCAGGCAGGTGGTGGTAGAGCTACGGCGCGTTGGGGCGGCGAGAGGCGGGATCGGGGCTGATCCACCGCCTCAGCCACGCGCACTGTCGGACCTGCCGCGGCCAGGAAGCTATCGGGCACGCCGATCTCCAGAGCGCGGCCCGCTATCTGCACTCGGACACCAGGGCGAAGCGGGAGGGGGTGGGCAAGCCCGCCGCGGTGTTCAGCCATCCGGCCAGAGCGGCCTGTCGCTGAACCAGTGGTCGTCCTGCCTCGGGGACAGGAGCAGGTCCTTGATGCGCAGGCCAGCGAGGAAGCGGGGTGTGGTTTGTGGATGCAGTACCAGGGCGGCATCAGGCGCGTGCGAAGCCGGTCGCGGTCGAGCTATGGCCATGCAATCCTCATCGAGAGGCAGCTTGCCCGAGTCTGCTGCCATGAGGGTTACCTCCAGGCACACCGCAGGCCCGTCTCCCAGCAGCGAAGCGATGGTCTGCGACATGATCCAGAGAGGGTTGATCTCACCGGACAGGCCCTTACTGATGACCTCATGGAGCCGACCGATGAACCCCCAGTCGCTGATGGACTTGTGGGCGCCACGCCAGATCTCCGATGGCACCTCTCCGCCCACGTCATAGGGCTGCCCCCCGATGCTGATGGCCTGGAAGGGTCCCTGGTCTATCAGGACGACAGTGGCGCCTTCCTGCTCCAGGTTTCGTTGCGCCTCCTCGGTGGTGCCATCGTGGTAGACCAATCCCCTCGCATGAGCCGTAGTAGGATTGCCGACAGCGAAGATCCTGTACTCAGGGCCGAAAACCTTCCGCACCACTCGCACTGTCTCGCCAGTGAGCGTAGCGACCACCACGTTCCGGACCCCGAAATGCTCGGCCCGCATCCTCGCCTGCTCGATGAAAGTGCCTGTAGCGCTCATTGGTTCCTCTCTTGCCGTAGGACTGAAACCGCCATCTCTCTACAGAGTCTCGTGAATCATGGTGAGAGACCATGGTTCAAGAGACTCCCCAGGAGAGCGTCTGGCGCCCTTCTGAGAGATTCTCTTGCATCAGGGGTCTTACCCTGACGCAAGAGAATCCGTAGGAGGCCGTCAAGCGCAGCCACCCTGATGGTAACGTGCTGCTCATCCACTCACGCTTCCGGGCACAAGAGCGGGCAGTCCTTCACGAGAAACCGAAGCAGATGCAGGACTCCGGCGGCATTGTCGTCGCCACGCAAGTCGTGGAGGCGGGCGTGGACATTTCAGCCCGGACGCTGTTCAGCGAGCTTGCCCCCTGGCCCAGCCTGGTGCAACCCTTTGGGCGATGCAACCGATATGGCGAGACCCAGTCGGGGCGCGTCCTCTGGGTGGACGTGGACGAAAAGAAGCCTGCTCCGTATGCTCCAGAGGAGCTGGCAGAGGCCAGGCAGCAGATGGACCGCCTCACCGGCAGCTCGGTCGCGCCCAAGGACCTTCCTCCCGTCACATTGGAGCCTGTGCGGGACCACGTTCTTCGCCGGAAGTACCTGATGGAGCTGTTCGACACCACCCCTGACCTGTTCGGCAACGACATTGATGTGTCGCGGTTCATCCGGCAGGCAGATGACCATGAGGTGCAGGTGTTCTGGCGCATCTGGGATGGAGAGCAACCACAGGCCGACCAGGTCGGCCGGCCCACATGTGCGGAACTGTGCTCGGCCCCCATCGGGGACTTCCTGGGCGGAAAGCGCGGGAAGACTGCGCCTCCCGACGCCTGGGTCTGGGACCATCTGTTGGGCGAATGGCGGCGGGCAGAGGAACGGGATATCACTCCAGGGCGCATCCTTCTCCTGCACTGCAAGAGCGGACATTACGCCGAAGGTTTTGGCTGGAAGGCCCAGAGCAACGAGGAAGCGCCTCCCGTCAAACTGCCGGAGCGGCCCCGGCCTGGGTAAGGCGGCCGAGATAATGCTGATCACGCTAGCTCTCTGGGAGATCCGCCGCTTCCTCGACACGGGCCTCCGGCTGCGAACGGCCTGCGACCTCGAACTCGCAGACGGCCTGAAGGCGACTAGTCCGAAGGGATTCGAGATGCCGAGGTTCGCAGACCTCGACAAGGCGGTTGTGGCCCCATTGAAGCCAAGGCATCCGACGCGATAACTGGGCTAGCGGCCCGCCCCGCCGAAGCCTCCAGTGCAACAGCCCTTGCCACCCCCGACTCGGGCTACCCCCTCGGCCCGCCGGCAGCGCGCCGCGTTGCGTCGCGTGCAGGTCGCGCTTCGCGCTGGTCCGGTAGCGGGACCGCCCATGTCGCGCACACCCCTGCTTCCATTCCCGCCGTTCGTCCAGCGCCGACCCCGGTACCCGCACATCGCCCGGGCCGCGAGCATCCCAAAGGCTACCGGGTGTCCCTGCGGACCCGGCTCCGATTAGGTTAGGACCATCCTGCCAACGCCGAACGCAGGCCTCGCCGGCAGCCGAGCGGAAGTACCTGGAACGGGCGGAGCGCCGCGCCCACCGGAGGCACACCATGAGACCACGCCTGAGCTTCCTGAGCGATGACCTGATTGGCCAGATCCTCGAGGAGGCCTTCCGGCTGCTTGAGACGGCGGGCGTGAACCTGAACCACGACCTGCTACTGGGCAAGCTCTCGGACTCCGGCTGCCGCGTAGACACCGCGGCGAAGCGGGTATGGATCGCTCGCGACCTCCTGGCGAAGTGCCTGGCAACGTGCCCACGGGAGGTGCAACTCTGGGATATCGGGGGGATGGCCTGCTGTGCCCTGGGCGGAGATGCGGTGCACTTCACGCCTGGATCGGCTGCGATCAAGGTACTCGACCCGGGGGCCAAGGCGTTGCGGCTGGCCATTGTCGAGGACATGCTGCGGTACTCCCGTCTCGTCGAGTCGCTGGAGCACATTGACTACTCAGCGACCGCGATCGTCCCGAGCGACGTCCCGGAGCACATTGGGGACAGCATTCGGCTCTATGCTCTCCTCAGGCTCACAACGAAGCCGATTGTGACCGGCGCTTTCAGTATTGCCGGCTTCGACGTCATGGCGGACCTCCAGCTAGCCGTGCGCGGGACTCGAGAAGCGCTGAGGGCGAAGCCCTTCGCCATGTTCTCGTGCTGCCCAACCTCCCCGCTGAAGTGGAGCGAGGTGACCTCGGACAACACCATGAAGTGCGCCGAGCTAGGCCTCCCGGTGGAGTTCATCGCTATGCCTCTGGCCGGGCTGGTCTCGCCCGTCACGCTGGTCGGGTGCCTCGTCCAGCACACTGCCGAGACCCTGAGCGGCATTGTCATCTCCCAGGTCTCCTCTCCTGGAGCGCCCGTGGTGTACGGGGGATCGCCTGCCAGCTTCGACATGCGGACGATGGCCCCGGCGGTTTCTTCTGTCGAGTCTCAGATGGTCGCGTGCGCCTCGGCCGAGATCGGCAAGCAGCTGGGCCTTCCCACGCAGGCGTACATCGGGCTCAGCGACAGCCGGCACCTCGACGCGCAGGCCGGATTCGAGTCGGGGACAGGAGCCTACCTCGCCGCCCTCGCCGGCATCAACAGCGTCTCCGGCCCGGGCATGCTGTACTTCGAGAGCGCGCTCTCGCTGGAGAAGCTGGTCTTCGACAACGAGATCTGCGGCATGGCGAAGCGCCTGCTGGCCGGGGTGGAGCCCCAGGAGGACCTGCCCTCAGGCGCGCTGTTCGAAGAGCTTCTGCGGGAGGGTACGCTGCTGGGTTCCGACCACACGCTGCGCAACTTCCGGCGCGCCCACTACCTCCCGGGGCCGACCGTGAATCGAACCCAGGATGAGGCTGCGCCAGGCTCCACGTTGATGGACCGCGCACGGCAGCAAGTGGATGATCTGGCCGCGCGGTACCAGGCGCCGATCGGCCTGACGGAGGACCAGTTCCGCGAGTTGGGCAAGGTCATGCAGCGTGCCGGCGGCGACTACCGCGTGACCTTCTGAGTCCACAGTGGCTGCCAGCACATGCCTGGAGTTCCCCACGCACGTGGGGGTGAACCTACGGAGATTTGCAGGCTGAAGCCTGCGCTACGGAGTGCTCCCCACGTATGTGGGGGTGAACCGATCATCCGTGCTGGGAGATGGGTTCAGAGCCGGCGTTCTCGGTGTGTGCGCGCCTGTGGGGAGGGGGCACTGGTAGGCATCAAGGACCACGAGGCCGAACCATCGGTGAGAGGACTGCACCATGCACCAGATACCGCTCGAGCCGACCCGTGTCGCCGACCCGCGTACGCCGATCAGCTTGATCGTGGATGACCCGGCGCCTATCGTCCATGTGTACCGCTGCCACGTTGTGGATGTCCACCAGGAGCCCCCGGTGACGAAAGATGGGCGGCCGCTGCTAGAGGAGATCCCGATGCAGGTGCTGGGGCACTTCGCCGATGTCATCCAGCGTCGGGGCATTCGCGGCAAGTTCTCCATCGTGCCGGGGATGGGCGGCCGGGGGGACCTGGTGCACGGAATTGAGGGCGGCCGCACCGAGGAAATCCGCGCGTGGCTCGACCTCGCGCGGGAACGTCTGGCGCCGCAGATGGACTCCTGCCCGGAGTTGATCACTCACAACCTCACCCTTGATCTTGCCACCGGCGGCTTTCTGCCGCTGAGTGAGACGGAGTGGTCGGCTGCGCAGACAGCGGAGACCCTGACCCCATACATCGTCCGGGCGCTGGAGATGCTGTGCGAGGCGGGGATCGAGGCGACGGGGATCACCTCTCCCTGGGACTTCGGCATCAAGGTTGAGCCGGCCTATCGGAGAGCGTGTGCGGCGGCGATGCGGGCGGTGTATGGGAAGGACCGGAGCTGGTACTTCCTGCACTCGCGAGGGCCGGCGGCGCGCCCGGAGGTGGCCATCTCGGAGCCGCCCACGCAGTTGGTGAGCATCCCCTGCACCATCAACGAGCACTTCTGGCAGACCATCAACTCGCCCCGGCACGATCGGGAGTACGTTATGGGAATCGCGGACCGATTCCTCTCTGCCGATGGCCGGACGGGAGAGATCCGCGCCTCTTTGGAGGCTGGCGGATGGCCGCTGCTGGTGTCGCACTGGCAGTCGCTATTCTCCAACGGGCTCGAGACGGGGATCGCCGTGCTGGACGAAGTGGGCCGGCGGGCGCAGGAGCACCTGAGTGATATGGTGGTGTGGTGCAGCGCCTCCGAACTGATGGAGCGCACGCTCAGGGCCGCGGGCCGGTAGCCGCGTTGCACTGCCAGGAACGGGGTCGGTGCCCTCGGGCAGGAGGAGCGGTCACGGCAGGGCGATCACGCCCAGTCTACGGGTGCCGGGAACGAGTCTTCCGTCGCCACGACCCAGGCCAAGGCGGTAGCGGACGCCTGACGGCGCAGGTGTCCACCACAGCTTCCACCAGGCTTGCGCTAGCCACTGTCCATGCACTATGGGCGACGGCCCCGGGCAGCCCTGATGCCGGACTTCGCCCCTCAGTCCGACGTCAAGGCTCGGGGTTCCGTCGCGTATCGTCGAGGTACGGTCTTCGGCGACACGCCGGTGACGGCCTTCAGTCTGGCAAGGGGATGTCAGGTCGCCTTCGCCGGTGGTTGATGAGGGCAAGTGGAGCCACTGTCTGTTCACACCAAGGAAGATCCCGAGGTCTCCAGCGCCGGCGCGCCACGGAGTCGGGCCAGGAACAGAGGAATCCTGACGGCAGGGAAGGAGGACCCGGTTGCTGTGGGCAATCCTGAGTAGAGTCGCACCCTAGCTGCCACGGGAGGGGCTAATGCCTGCGCCCGTCCGACGGTTCTCTTTGCTGTTACTGCTGATCGTGATGGCGGTCCCTGGCTGGGCTGCCGACACGTTCCGGCTGACTGTGTTGCACACCAATGACATGCACGGCATGCTGGTGCCGCACCGGTACCAGGCGGAGGGGACGCCGTTCGCCGGCAAGGAGGAGGAACTCGGAGGGCTGGCCAGGCGGGCGACCGCGATCCGTAAGCTTCGTGACCAGTCAGAGAACGTCATCGTCGTGGATACGGGCGACGTATTCACCCGAGGCCCGTGGCACACTCGCTTCTACGGGGAGCCCGAGATCGAGGCGATGAACCTGATGGGCTATGACATGCTCGTGGTGGGCAACAACGAGCTGAAGCCGATCTGGGGTGACGTCGCCTCGGAAGAGATGATGCTGTCTCTGATGAGACGCAGCCGTTTCCCGTGGCTCTCCGCGAATCTGACCCTGGGGGACGGTCCGCCCCCTGGATGCGATGAGCTCGCGTTTGTGGAGGGCATACACCCGTTCATCGTGCGGACGTTCGGGGAGGTGCGAGTCGGCTTCCTGGGCCTCACCTGCAGCCTGCCTCCTGACTACTCGCGGCTCAAGGGCTGGACGATGGGCGATCCCACCGCGGCGGCAAAGCGATGGGTACCATTAGCGCGACGGTACTGCGATGTACTCATTGCAGTGATGCACATCGGCAGCGACACCGCCGGCGCGCTCGCCGGCGAGGTAGATGGCATCGACGCGATGGTCGGAGGACACGCCCACGAGTTCCTGTCTCCTCCGCTCATGGTGAAGGGGCCGTCTGGCCCGGAGGTGCCGATGGTGGAGGCGGGCGAGGCCGGCGTGGTTGTTGGCCTGTTCGAGTTGGAGTTCGCGAGGGAAAGCGGTCGCTGGCGGCTCACCGGTGCAACCGAGCGCCTTGTTCCGATTGACTCGTCCTACAGAGACGACCCGGCGGTGAAGGGGTTGCTCGACCGGTACCTGACCCCGTCGGCAGTGGCCGCGGGCCCCTAGAGGGTCTCTTGAATCATGGTGAGAGACCATGATTCAAGAGACCCTCTAGGTGGTGCAAACCAGGCAACGGCCACTCGTGCAGACGACGCGACGGTCGGCACTCACTGCTGTTCGTGGTGGAGCTACGGTGCGGACGGAGGAGACACAGGTGGAGTACCGGGAGCTGGGACGCACCGGCCTAGCGGTCGGGGCGATAGGATTGGGGACCGAGTATCTGCACGGGCGGCCGCGGGAGACGGTGGTGCAGGTCGTCGCGGAGGCGACAGCGCGCGGGGTGAACTACGTTGACATCATCTTCTCCTTCCCTGAGTACTTGGACAACCTGGGGGCGGCCTTGTCCGGCCGGAGAGAGGATGTCATCCTCGCCCTGCATCTGGGGTGCGCGGAGACAGATGGCCAGTACCGGCGCTCGCGGGACGTCGAGGAGTGCGCGCGGAACTTCCAGGACATGCTGCGCCGCCTGAGGACAGACCACGCGGACGTGATCGTGGTGCAGAACTGCGATGCGCAGAAGGACTACAGGAAGATCATGGGGCCGGGGGGCCTATTGGAGCTGGCGGAGCGGCTGCGGCAAGAGGGGAAAGGGCGGTTCCTGGGCTTCAGCGGCCACAGCGTCCCGGTGCCGACGCGGGCGGTCAAGAGCGGCCGGTACGATGTGCTGATGCTGGCGATCAACGCGCGGGAGGGGAGCCAGTCGCAGAAGGAGCTGTGCCAACTGTGTGCGCGCGAGCAAGTCGGCCTGGTGGCGATGAAACCATTCGCCGGTGGCGGAATGTTCAACGCGCAGATGGGTACCACGACGCCCACACCGATCCAGTGCTTGAGCTACGTGCTGTCACAGCCGGGCGTGTGCGCGGCGGTGCCAGGCGTGAAGAGCGTCCAGGAACTGCACGCGTCTCTGCGTTACTCCGGGGCAAGTGAGTCGGAAAGAGACTACAGCGCGCTGATCGCCGACGCCGGCTGGAACACGGCCGGCGCGTGCACCTACTGCAACCACTGCACGCCCTGCACCCAGGGCATCGCCATCGGGCAGACGATCCGGCTGCTGGATCTCTCGGCCTATGGGATCACGGCCAGCCTGCGGTCTCAGTACTGGGCGCTCCCGGGGGCGCGGGCCTCGGCCTGCGTCGCCTGTGGGGAGTGTCGAGCGCGGTGTCCGTTCGGCGTGGACACGACGGAGCGGATAGGGCAGGCCGCAGCGACGTTCGAGGGGCAGGAGCGGAGGTGAGGCGAGAGGGGAAGTCACAGGCGCGCAGCAGGGGATGAGCGCCGATAGATGCCGATGAGACAGAACCCACCCCGCTTGCGCGCCTGACAGGCGAGGTTGCCCCGGCGCGCCCCCCTCCGGCTACTCCCTCGGCTTGGAGTCCACTGGGGGGTTCCGGGCGCCGATGGGGCTGATCCTCGCCCGCATACAAGCTCAGAAGCGGTTCCGGGGTGTGTCACCGCCACTTCACGCGGACAGCTACCCTTAGCGAATGGCCTGCGAGCTATCGCGGTTAGGAAGCCTCCAGCACGCCCCATCCTTCTCTGACTGAGCGTCATCTACCTATGCTGACCCACGGATCGCGCCGTGCTCGGGCAGAGGGCAGCCGGCCGCTTTGCAGAACTCGGTGCGAGGAAGTGCTCTGCCTTCCTGAGGTGAGCGATGACGAAGTCCATCTGCATGATCATGGCCCATGCCGACGACATCGAGTACAGCGCGGGAGGCACCCTCGCGAAATCCATTGCCGATGGATACGCCGCCCTCTATGGCGTGATGAGCCGCTGCAACTCCGGCTGGACCGTCACCGCCGAGGAGGGCGGCTACTACGCTGCCTCCCTCGACATCGTCCCCCGTCGCCGCCAGGAAGCGGAGGCTGCGGCCGCGCTCTTCGGCGCCCAGCTCTACTACGGAGACCTCCTGGAGAACTGCTACACCCAGCGCGATGGTACGCTGATCACCCCCAGCTTCACCGGGGCCGTCGGCGCGCCTGACGACATCCCGGCCGGCGTGCCGCTAGTGGTCGCTGCCGGCGCCGGCAACTGGCCCGAGGATCCCGTCGTGGGGCAGCTGGCCGATCTGCTCGTCGCCTGGCAGCCCGAAATCGTGGTGGGGCAGTCCTTCCAGAACAAGAACCCCGACCACTTCTGTGCCGCGCTCGTCCTCGCACGCGCGTATGAAAGAGCAAAGGAGAAAGCACCTATTGGGCCGCTGTGGATCCCCGTCGCCGCGCCGGGGCGTACTGGTGTCTTCCCGACCCTCAGTGCGAACCGAATCGTGGACGTCACCGGTTGCGAGGACACGGCGCTTCGCGCACTAGCCTGCCACGTTTCTCAGGGGGGTCACCTGCCGGGCAATCAGGAAGCCCTCCGCCGGAAGTGGCGGGGATGGGGAGAGATTGCCGGATGCGCCTCCGCCGAGGGCTTTCTCACGATGGAGGGCAACGGCAATTCCTCTAGGCCGGGCAGGGCTGGTTAGCATGGACGACCGGTTCGAGTGCAACGCTTCCCTCGGAGGGAGGAAGTGGATCCGTCTGCCCGTGTCAACCGCCGGTGAACCCGCCCCCGCCACGCGCGACTTCGGCTACGCCCTCGGCTGGGAGTCATTGTCCGCCGCATCGTCGCGAATGGGCAGATGCCGGGGATGCTCCCAGTGGCGCCGTGGCCCCACCTGCCCTCGAGAGTCTCTTGAATCATGGTGAGAGACCATGATTCAATAGACTCCCCAGGAGAGCGTCTGGCGCCCTTCTGAGAGATTCTCTTGCATCAGGGGTCTTACCCTGATGCAAGAGAATCTGTAGCTTGTGCGCCAGCAGAATGGACTGCTGAAGCGCCGGCATATGGGCCAGAGGCAAGGCTGAAGCGGCCCCACGGCGAAGTGACCGGTGTACCTGGCTTCCTGGATGCCTCACATTCGTTCTGGTACAGGACGGAATGTCGGCGAGCGAACGGAATCCTAGGAGACGGACAGGACAGGTGCCGTGGGAATGATATGAGTCCCTGGGAACGACGTGCTGTCTGCGGCGCACGATTCCTCCCACTGCTGCTCGCCGTAACCGCGCTTGGCGGGTGCTCTCGCGGGCTGCAGACGCCACGGTTCTCCCGGCCGTCGGACAGAGCGACTCCCGAGACTCCTGGCGTGCGCCGACTGCGCACCGGCGCGGCGGAGGCCAACCTCGTTATCATCGTGGCCGACGCCGCGCGCGCAGACCATTTGAGCGCTTTAGGATACAAGCGAGAAACCACACCGCAGCTCAGGAGATTCTTCAGTGAAGGGGTCTTATTCACTGAGGCCTATGCTCCCGCCGCTGACACCAAGGCCTCCGTCGCCTCGCTGTTCACTTCACAATATCCTGACACACACGGGGTCATCGGGCGATTAGCGGGCCTCGGGCCCGACGGCTCCACGCTGGCCGAGTGCATGCGGGCGTCTGGACGCACCACCGCTGCGTTCTCCGCGAATCCGTATCTGTCTGCAAGCTTTGGCTTCGCTCGCGGCTTCGATTCGTTCTTTGAGGTGTTCCGCGAGGTTGATATCATGCCCATGGGGGTGGGTCAAGTAGATGGTGCAGTGGTCCTGAAGTCCGCCGTTGGCTGGTTGCGTGCTCACCGGGAAGAGAGCTTCTTCGCCTATTGCCACTTCCTGGAGCCGCATGCCCCATATGCTCCTCCCTTCGCCTACCGCCAGCGCTTCCATGCCTCCGATGCTCCTTCAGTCTCGGACGAGATGCTTGACTACGACGCAAACCTGGCCTATGTGGATGACCTCATCGGGCGTCTGCTGGAGGCGATGGATCAGCTCGGGTTGCTCGATAGGTCAGTAGTGATCTTCCTCGCCGACCACGGCGAGGCCTTCGGAGAGCACGGAGTCTACCGGCACGAGAGGGTCGCATACCAGGAGATGGTCCACATTCCAGTCGCATTCCGGCTGCCCCCTCGCTGCCGCGCACCGGGCCAGGCGCGAGCGGAGGTGTTCCCGCTCACCGATGTCATGCCGACGCTCCTCGACTTGTTCCAGATCGCGCCGCCTCACACCATGCAGGGACACTCTCGCCTGCGGCTGCTGGCTGGAGAGGAGGAGGCGGAGCCGGCCTTCGCGGTGAGTCGGGCCCGCGGGGATGACTGGACCGGAGGGGTGGAGCGTCCGGAGCAGGTGTCGTACGCGCTGAGGGGACCCGACTACACGCTCCTCCTGGGCGCCCGCGGCCAGCAAGTCGAACTCTACCACCGCGGCACCGACCCGGCCGAGCGCCGCAACCTGGCGCAGAGGCAACCCCGGGCGGTCAAGCGGCTTCACCGCCAGTTCCGGTCCTGGGCCGCCACCCAGCGGGCCCGCCCGCCCGTGCTCCGGGGAGGAACCGTCTTCGTCTCGGACACGAGGAGAGTGGTGGTCGACGAGAAGACTCGTCAGCACCTGCGCGCACTGGGCTACCTCAAGTGATGCGGCTCACTCTGTCGTCCAGGATCCACTCTGCCAGGCCCAGAGGCGCATGCCAACCGCCCGTGAGCCCGGCCTGAGGGCCACCCCCTCGGCTGGGAGTCAGTGGGCGGCGTTGCGTCGCGCGGGAGGGGCCTATCGCCGTCGCCGCCCGGCTCCGGGGCGTGTAGCTGTCCTTCACGGGCGGCTCGGGGGCCCTCTCCTGACTCCCTGGCAGACGGGCTGGAGTGGGAGAGCCAGATACTGAATGGTGCGCCTGGGCAGCCATAGGGTGCCGACTCGCTGGCAGAATGACAGGGCGATGCCGTGCTGCCTGGATCGCTATAGAAGGAGGTCTCTCATGTCCGAGCACAGAGTGCTCTACCTGACAGAGGCAGAGGTCGCATCCCTCGCAGTGCCGATGGCGAAGATCATAGGTTCCCTCGAAGCCGCATTCCGGGAGCACGGTGAGGGCAGAACCGAGATGCCCCCCAAGCCTGGCGTTCACCCTCTGCCGGGAACGTTCATCCACGCCATGCCGGCCCATATCCCGGCGCTGCATGCGGTGGGCATCAAGTGGGTCAGCGGCTACCCGGAGAATGCGGTGCGCGGCCTCCCTCGGATCACGGGCTTGCTGATCCTCAATGATGAGGACACCGGCCTGCCCCTTGCCATCATGGACTGCACCTGGGTCACGGCCAAACGCACCGGCGCGGCGACCGCCCTCTCGGCGAAGCACCTGGCGCGTCCCGACTCTGAGACGATCGGCATCCTTGGCTGTGGCGTGCAGGGCCGAAGCAATCTGGAGGCGCTGATGACGCTGTTCCCAATCACTCGCGTCATCGCCTATGACCCGGTCCCGGAGCAGGTTCAGCGTTTCGCTACTGAAGTCGCAGCGCAGCACGGTGTTGCTGTTGTGGTGGCGAACGAGCCGAGGGGGGCGGTGTCGGGGTGTGATCTAGTGGTGACCGCTGGCGACGACCGGTACCGGCACTGCACTATCAAGCCGGGGTGGTTCGAGGACGGCGGCTTCGCCTCCCTGGTGGACATGGACGTGTACTGGGACGACGGCGCACTCCAGTAGGTGGACAAGTTCACCACGGACGACCTTCCTCAGTTGGAGTCCTACCGGCGGCGAGGCAGTCACTTCCAGGGCATTCCACCAGTCTACGCTGCCCTCGGTGAGATGGTCGCCGGAAAGAAGCCGGGCCGTACAGGCGCCCACGAGCGGACCATGGCCTGCAACCTCGGCGCGGCCATCGGTGACATGGCGACGGCGACGCTCGTGTATCAGCAAGCGCTCGCACGCGCGGTCGGGAGGTGGCTCCCCTTGTAGATCGCGAGGCGGCCGCTAGCATCGCTCGCATGTCGGCCATGTAGCCTACAGAGTCTCTTGAATCATGGTGAGAGACCATGATTCAAGAGACTCCCCAGGAGAGCGTCTGGCGCCCTTCTGAGAGATTCTCTTGCATCAGGGGTCTTACCCTGATGCAAGAGAATCTGTAGCGGGCCGGCAGGATGATCGTCTGGTGTGTAAATGCAGGGACTCCGCTGCCTGCAACGCCTGGCCCGCGAGCCGCCGGCCGTGAAGACGCCGCCTGCCAAGGGGAGAACGAACGGCCGCGGAGCTGGGGTGAGTGGGCCGGAGAACGAGCATCTGGCACCCCGGTGCGGCGGCGCTGTTCATCGCCTCGCCCCGACAGGTGGGCTCGGGCCTGCAACGAAGAAAGCACACACCGGCAGCGGAGGGAGTGCCAGTGACGGAGGGCAGGTCAGGGTCTGGCATCACCCGGCGCGGTTTCATCCAAGCTGTGGCTGCTGGGGCGCTAGCGACGGTGGCCCCAAGGGCATGGGCCGGACAACACGGGCTGGCAAGAGAGCTACTACGGAGGAGGTCAGGGATGAACCTGTTGTGGAGTGACTGCACGTGGGAGGACGTCGCCCAGGCGGCGCGGGAGGACTACATCGTGGTCTTCCCGGTGGGCGCGATCGAGCAGCATGGCCCGATGCTGCCCCTGCAGGTGGATGCGCGGCTGGCGGAACGGTGGGCCTTCGATGGGGCGCGGCGCGCGAGAGAGCAGTACGGCCTGAACGTGCTGGTCCTTCCGACACTCCCCTACGGGCAATCGTGCTTCCACATGCGATTCCCGGGAACCATCTCGCTCCGCTTCGAGACCTACATCTCCGCCATGTGCGAGATCATGCGCACCGTGGTGGAGACGGGGTTCCGCTCCATCGCCATCGTCAACGGCAACGGCGGGAACGCGAGTTCTGTCGAGGTGGCGCGCCACCGGCTGGTGGAGGAGCTGACGCGAGAGGGCAAGGAGGCGAGGATCTACGCCTACGCGGGCTGGGAGGATAGCTACTTCCAGACGGAATGGCGAAAGCTCGGCGAGCAAGGGCTGCTGCCGGAGGAGGCCATGGGCATCCACGCGGCCGCGCCCGAGACCGCGGAGATGCTGGCCGACCGGCCGCACCTGGTGAAGCGGGAGAAGATGGTGAAGGCGAGGCTCAAGCGGACCGAGCAGCCGGGGTACTTCTGGCTCGCCGACGAGATCTCGGAGAGCGGCGCGTTCGGCGACCCAAGCCAGGCGACGGCCCAACTAGGTGAGCGGCTCTGGGAGATTGTGGCGGAGAGCGTGGCGCGGTTCCTCCGACGGATCGGCGAGGAGACCGGCTCAGGCAAGGCCCGCTGACCCCTCTACCTTCGACCGCGGCCTGCCGCCCGCCGGCCACCTTCGACTCCCGCTACCCCCTCGGCTGGGGGCACTCGCTGGGCTGCTGGGAGCATGCAGCCAGGCGCAGTTCCCAGAAGAGAACTACCCCCGAGGGGCCGGCAGATGGTCGCATATGGTAGCATAGCCGGGAGCCACAGGGAATCCTACAAGGCGGCGAGCGATGTCTCATTGCCATTCGACGGGGACACAGGTTCGCATCGGCATTGTGGGCGCGGGCCGAGGTCAGGTCTTCGCCGGCCTCTTCGCCTCGTTCCCCGAGTCGCGCCTGGCCGCCATCGCGGAACGATTCCCGGGACGCCGGGAGGGGATCGGCCGCTCCCACCCCGAAGCCCAGCTCTTCTCCGACTACGAGATGATGCTGGGGGAGGCCGACCTCGACGCGGTAGTGGTGGCAAGTGACCCGCCCTCGCACGCCGAGCACGTGGTGCTGGCGCTGGAGGCTGGCAAGCACGTGCTGAGCGAAGTGCCAGCTTCGCTCACTGCGGAGGGGCACTTCCAGGTGCTGGAGGCGGTGCAGCAAACCGGTCGCCTGTACATGCTGGGGGAGAACTGCTGCTACTGGTGGTTCCTGCACGAGTGGCGGCGGCGCTACCATGCCGGAGACCTGGGTGAGATCTCCTATGGGGAGGCGGAGTATCTCCACGATATGCCTGGCTCCCACTTCGTGGATGCAACAGGCCAGGTGCGCAGCCACCAGGAGGCGGGAGAACCGGGCGTGTCCCGCAGCTGGCGGGCCCGGTTCCATCCCATCCAGTACCTGACACACAGCCTGGGGCCGCTCCTCTGGGTGACCGGGGACCGGTGCGTCTCCGTGAGTTGCCAGGCGAGTCCGGCGAACCGTGACCCGGTGTGCGGCAGCCCGGATATTGAAGCGGCGCTCTTCCGCACCGCCGCCGGCCGCGTGCTGCGTGTAGTCTGCGGCTTCAACACCAGTCACCCCATCGGCCATCGCTTCTCCCTGGTAGGCACGGAGGCGACGGTGCAGTGGGCGGGAGGTGCGAACCTGGACCAGCCCCGGATGGCGCGCTCCGACTGGGACCGGAGGCAGTGGACACCCATGTCGTGGTCCAGGATGCGACCGGATGCACCTGAGGAGGCGCGAAACTCGGCTCACGGCGGCGCCGACTGGTTCCTGGCGCGCGCCTTCCTGGAGGCGATATTGAGTGGTGAGGAGCCAGAGCTTGGAGTGCATCGCAGCATGGACATCAGCTTCCCGGGCCTCTGCGCCGCCATCTCGGCGGAGAGGGAGGGCGAGGCCATCTCCATCCCCGACACTCGGGACCGGGAAGCGCTGACGGAGTGGCGCCGCCTCGGCTATCAGGAGCCGTGGCCGTCGGGCTCTCTGTGGAGGGCCCAGGGAGCACAGGGCGAGTGACGCCATCGGGCTGTCGCCGGGCGCGGCGGTGACTGCGTCTACACTGGTTGTCGTGGAGGAACAGCGATGAGGCGGGCAAAGCTGGCGGCGGCACAGATGAGCGCCAGGCCTGGTGGCAAGCAGGCAAACTTGGAGCGGATCGGCCTCTGGGCAAGTCGTGCGGGCGCCTCCGGCGTCAACCTCGTCTGCTTCCCCGAGCTGTGCACCACCGCCTTGGCTCCCGGCCCAGCGGCCGAACTGGCTGAGTTCATCCCAGGTCCGACCACCGATCAGCTTGCGGGCCTGGCCAGGCAGCATAACCTCTGGATGGTGGTAGGCATGATCGAGGCGAACCCGGGCGGAGGGAGACCTTACAATGCAGCCGTGGTGCTCGATCCGACGGGTGCCATTGCCTCCGTCTACCGCAAGGTGTACCTCTTCGCCGACGAGAGGGAGGTCTTCGCGCCAGGCCAACAGCCGTGCCTGCTGGACCTGCCGTTCGCGCGCGTGGCAGTCACGATCTGCTACGACTTTATCTTCCCGGGTTACATCGCGGGGCTGGCAGACCGCGGGGCAGAGCTGATCCTGCACCCCACGAACTGGCTGACCACGCAGTCCTGGGTCGAGCTTGGCTACAACCAGCAGGAGTACCGCGCGGTGGGACTGACCAGGGCAGTTGAGAACACGGTCTGGTTCCTCTCCGCGAACCGGTACGGACCCTCGGACGACTCTGCGGCCTTCTCGTCCATTGGGCAGTCCTCCATCATCGCGCCCTGGGGCCGGGTACTGTCGGAGGTGGAGGATGGTGAGGGCTTGGCGATTGCCGAGGTGGACTTCGATGCTGCCTCGGCCTGGCGGCAGCAGGTGGCCAGATATCTGGAGGATCGAAGAAGCATCGACCCGTGGCGCGAGATGTGAGCCAGCCGCTGCATTCCCGGGACCAAGCGATCCCCCAACGCACGCGGCGACGGAGCAGCTGGCTGAGTACCGCACAGGCGCTATGGGGCCACTCGGACGTTGGCCATCGCCCCGGATCGGGCGATCATCGTGCGCAAGGAGAACCGGTGTGCGGAAGGCGCTGGTGGGAGGTCCCATAGGGTAGAGCGCCCAAGGTTCGCAGACAAGCCCGCACGCCTGTCAGCGCCATCCCGTCGCCATTCCACAGGGGCAGTATCTCCGCGAGGCGAATGGTGTCTCGCGCAGCCGCGCCGGTCCCCGGCCTGGGAGGAAGTGGAGGTGAGTGAAACGATGCTCTTGCAGGCGCTGTTCTGGCTGATGCCGATACTGCTTCTCGCTGGACTGTCCCTTGCCGCCGGGGAGGAAAGGCTCGGTCGTGGACTCGTGGCCGTTCCCACGGAGCAGGGCGTCTACCTTGGGTGGCGACTGCTGGCGCAGGACCCGAGAGACGTGGCCTTCGATGTATACCGCCGCCTGGCCAACGAAGG